>WLWF01001247.1_pt1 | contig 21661 bp, 13 predicted proteins | sample 6718331 | NCBI WGS metagenome assembly WLWF01 (sample SAMN12718692, study PRJNA515312) | sponge metagenome | isolation source: marine sponge | host: Mycale hentscheli | place: New Zealand: South Island, Marlborough, Capsize Point | collected 2003-05-01
ACCAGAAGACCTACCTCTCCATTCGTCCCAACTCATTCCGTCCGGCTTTGTAGCTTTAAATGATTTTAAATAATCATTATAAGCTTCCTCTCCATAAGACCAGTCTTTTGTTATTTTTTCTCTTTCAGGCGTATAATAATCTCCTTTTTGAGATCTATTTTTCTTCGTGGCATCGTCTAGTTTTTTCCACGCAGAATACTTATCAAATTGTTTTTGATCACCATCAAAATCTTCTAAAGTTAAAGCAGCTCTTTCAGCTTTGTCTTTTACTTTTACAGTTTCACCTTTTTCTTCATCATATACCCTACCTGATGCATCACTTGCTTTTTTACTTTCTCTAGTTCTCCAATTGTCTGCTACATTAACATAATCAACCTCTGTTTCTTTTACTGTAGTTAAAGCAGGTTGTTGAGCTATTTTTTCATTTAGCTTTTTAGCTTCTTCAATTTGCTTTTTATTCTTATTTTGCTGAGCAAAGTATTTTTCTTTATCAAAATCAGCATGACCAAACTCGCTAGCTACTGCTATTTCAGAAACACCAGAAGCTCTTGTCCAGTCATTAGCACCTTCTTTTTTAGTATAATACTCTCCTTTACCTTCTTTTCCAATTTCATACTTATATTCGTAACCATCACCTGGTTTATATGTAGATCCAGGTTGAGCTACTCTAGTATATTGCTCAGGTATTTCGTACTGCGCTGAAGATCCACTTGCCGATTCGGACCCTGTATTGTCGCTTGACTCCGAGCTCGGGTCCTTCTGGGAGTCTTTTGTCTTTACTTCTTCAGTTTTTGTTCTGCCTTTAAACTCTTGAGCTTTAGCGAATATTTCTTCTTGAGACAATCCAGTGTCTTGTAAAGAACTAACGTATTGTAATAATGTCATTTAACTTAATTTATTATCTTGTATAAACTTTTGAGCTTTAGCTTCCTTAGCTTCTGCTAAATCAAATACAGCAGCATCTTGCTCTACAATTGGTAATTTATTTGTAATAAATTGCTTTAAATAATTTTTTGCAAAATATTTAATATAATGTTTTTCAAATAATTCTTTATTTTCTTGTGACAAAGGTAATACTTTTTTATAATCCCAAGCTAAACTACCGGCATTAGCGTTTTGAGCCATTTGATCATCTTCTTCAACACTAGACTCTCTACCAATAAAAACATTCCAAGCAGCTACGACACTTTGTTCTTGTTGCAAAAGACCAGCAACTTCAGCGTTTATAAAAGGTTTGGTTTTTCTTTCTATTTTATCTAAATCAAATTTAAGTATATTTCTACCTTTACCCATACCTATGTCTATGATTTCATAATCATATGATCCATCAGTGTTTTTTAATATAAACTCTTCAGCTATAGCCGCGCCTGGTAGTAATTGACCGTTTTCATCGGCAGATTCTTCTGCCAATACACCACTGTCAATTAAAAGCTTAAGCATGTCTGCATTAATATCTGGAGTTTCAGTTACTAGATCATTATTAGAATTAACTAAAGCATTTAAGGTATTACTGTTTATTACTAAAGGCTTTTCAAATAAAGGTCCTTCAAATATTATTTCCTGTGAACCATCATCTAATAAATCTAATCTAATATTATATCCTTCTGTTTTAGAAAAACCAGGTTTATTAGTCATCATACAATTAGCAACCATAAAAGAATAATCATTATTAACATCGTAATAAGTGTCTTCGGTAGTAGACAGTTCATCAACTAATTGTTCTATAAATTTCATAGAAACAGCAGGAGCATTTTCTAATCTAGCTAATTGTTTATTCTCATAATCACAGTATTTATCTATACATTTACCAGATTGTACGGCCATTTTTAGTTTAGCATATTGTTTTCCAGTATTTTCATAGGCATTATCTAATATGCCAAAAGTAGTATCTATATTACTAGCCACATAATCAGAGTTATAAGCTAGAGCATTACTTTTATTAGCGTACTGTATCGAAAGATTGTATGTTATGTTTTTATTTTCCATGTTCTAGTTTATTGTCCTGGGATACCAGTCACCATATTGGTTACTCCGCCTATAACACCTCCTATGGCTCCAGTTATTGCAGCTGTTTGATCTCTTTTAGCAGCGGCTTCTTGACCTCTTAGCGCTGCTATTTGATTAGAAGTTCTATCAAGCTGTTGCATTTCTCTAGCTTCTCTTTGTCCAAAAACAAATTGTTTACCTGATACATCAGCTTGTTGTATTCTTTGAGCTTCTGCCATTTGTTGCGTTTGAAGTCTTTGTTCACCAGCTAATCTTTGTTGGTTGTTGCTAGCTTCTTGTCGTTCTATGTCTGCAGCAATACCTTTTTTGCTTTGCAATGCGGCTTGGGCTAAAGCAGTTGCTCCACCTGCGCTAGCTCCTGTTGCTCTTAATGTATCTAAGGTATTAGCTAAAGCAATATCAGTTTGTTCCATTTGTATTTCAGTAGCTTTAGTAGCAACTGTTAATTTTTCAAATGGATTACTAAGCATAGCACTTAGGCTTGTTACGCCTTCGTACGGGTTTATTATTTGCTGCCTATTTGCTTCTAATCTAGCCAACTTGCCTTCTAGCTTTCTAGCTTTTCTCGCGGCTCTCTTAGCTGCTTTTCTAGCTGCTCTAGAGCCAAAAATACCACTAGCAATCGAACCGCCTGCGCTAATAGCGCCTACTGCAACTACACTCATATTATTTGCTTTTTAATTTTAATTGTCTTTTCATGCTTTCTATACTAATATCTGGATCATCAAAATCTTTAGCTACAACATCATTTAATACATCTTCTGGTGTAGTTTTATCTGTAGCATGAACAGTTATCCAGACACTATCTTCATGCATGTATATTAATCTTTTTGTTCCTGGTTTTGTTATTCCATTATAAGGTGCTTTTATTCGCTCAATACCTTTTTCTGTTAATACAGATATATCACCTTTTAACACAAAGTAAGGATGTTCTTTTTTATGTATACCAGTAGAGATTATTTGGCCTTTAGGCATAAATATTTCTCTAATATATAATCCATCTGCAAAAGTATGCTTAAGTGGATTAACTGTGTTAGCTATTTCATCTTGTCCAGGTTTTTCAGGATTACCGTAAGAACCTGGTAGATCTAATAGTTTATCTTCGAAGTCCATTATAAGCTCTCTAAAGCGCTCTATGTGCTCTAATTGCTCTAATGTATACTCTTGTTTTACTAAGGAATTACTCATTTAATTTAATTTAATATCCGTTGTTCATTTGATAAACACTTTCTACTGAAAAAAGTGTTTTTAATCCACCTGGATCTGTTTTAGTATCTGTAGACATTTTAACCTCTCCGTAAAAACCTTTAATACCAGATAATTGAGATCCAAAAATTACTTCTCCAGGAGATGGTAGGCTATTGTTAAGCAGGTTAGCCACGTATTTATTTTCTTTTCTATTAAAACCAGAGTAATATCTCTCTGAAGTAGGCGTGATAGCGCCTGGAACAGCACTATAGTTTGGCCTTGTAACAATACCTGTAAAAGTTAATTCATCTCCTGTAGATACAAAAACATTTGTAGAAATAGTGATTGTTTGTTGTGAATTATCTATAGCAGTTATAGTTGTTGCAGATGGAATATTTGGCCCATTTACTATATCTCCAACTCTCATAACCCCTGTAGAAGAGCCTAAGTCTAGTATTATTTCATTTAAAACAGAATTACTAGCCGCTATTGAAGTACCTTGTGTTACTACATATTCTCCTTCGTAATAACTGCTAATTAAAGAGTTTGAATCCTGAGTGCTTGACCAACTTACATTGTTCTGTGTGTTTTGACCTGTTAAATCAGACACAAAAGAATCAATCTCCCATCCACTACTTCCCTCGTAACCTATTGTTAAAAAGTTTTTAGAGTTAGTAGAGTTTGGATTAAATATAAAAGTTATAGATGTTTCATTGTCTACACCGTAGAAATTACCTCTATTGACACTATTACTATAATGTCTCCATAACTTAGCAACACTTCCAAATGTTAGTTCAGAAGAAGATGTTATATTAACAGCTTGATCAACAACTAACGCACCTGTAGATTCATCAAAACTAACAACCTTAGTGCCAGCAGTAATTCCATCACCAGCAACGCTAGAGTGTTTTTCAATAAAGCCTTTAAAGCCGCTAAGGGATATGTTTGTGGTTATAGAAGGAGCGGCTAGACCAGTTCCTCCTATTGATTTAACAGAGTAAAAATTATTTCTTAAACTAAAAACTTGATCTGGCTCATAAGAAAATAAACTAACCCAACCTTGGGCCTTTTCGTCAAAATTAAGTGTTTTAAAACCAGTGGAACTTTGAAGAGATATTAAATATTCTTTAGAATAAATATCATATCCACCTATTATTTTCCCTAAACCTTGTACATTATCTACATTATTTAGCTCTTGTCTGAAAAAAGTTTTCATACCATATTCAGATATAGGTGTGATACTACCTCCGCTCAGTTTTAATATAGCGCTATTGTTTATGTCGGAAAAATATTTATTAAAACCATATACAGCAAAGCTTTCTGGATTTGTAGATATACCATATTTACCAGGATAAGGTTGTATAGTTCCTATCACTACATTGCTAGCTGTTACAGCGCTGCTTCCCTCGGCTGTAAATATAGCGTCTTTATCTATTAAGGCTCTACTACATTTAAGTTCTTGTAATATATTTAAATTAGTATCTTCAGCGTAAAGTTTTTGAATACCACCATTAGCAGGATCTGTTGCTTTTGTTATGTCTTCAGCAACAGAAAAAACATTAGTTCTATTTATACCTGTTCTAGAATTAAATATTCCAGAATAAATCAAAGCATTAAATCTTCTAGTAGCTCTTGGTTCATCTTCTACTATATAAGCTTTAGCTCCAAAATCTACAGTAGTATTATTATAGCCACCTCTAATTCTAGATTCTTCAAGTACCCAGTTAAAAGAATTTTCACTTAAAAGCGGTAGCACGGGAAAACCACCTTCAATACTTGATGGAACACCTCTAGATCCATTATACAAAGGAGTTTCAGAGGCATTGCATATCTTTTTAAGAATAAAAGTGTTAAAATATTTTACTTCTAATATTGCACCCATATTTAATTATTACTTAATTTTTTTTTAAATTACTTTACGTAAGTGAAAATGTTAATTCACCTACAAAGTTTGGAACAGGATTTATTTCCTGTCGATCAAATCCTCTAGTGTTATCATTCCAACCGCTATAAACCGCGTTGCCATCAGTAGAAGTAAAATTTCCACCTTGGCTTGATGGTTGCCACCAAGTATTATTAAAAGCACCCACAGCACCAATATCTCCTAGCGCGGCTTGATCTTCATCTCCAAATGTAAATCTAGCAGCTGATCTACTACCGCTGGCCCAAGCACTGTATACAAAATAATTGAATGCTCTTTTATAGTGCTCTGCACATATTTGAGTATTACAACCGCTAACATTAACCGTTGGAGTAACTAAATCATCTTCGTAAAAAGGATAAAAATACCACGGGTTTAATTCGTCGCTGCTTGTTGATCCTCTATTTACATCTACAGGATATTGACTAGCGTTTTTAGTAGATCCACCATAAAATCTAATTAAATCACCTGCTCTCCAGAATTTTGAATCTGAATAAGGAACTTGACTTGGTTGACTGGGTCTGCTAGCGTTACTGTTATCTATTTGTCTTATTTCCCCTGTTTCAGGATTAAAATATGAAACAATAGGACCTCTGTGTCTATAAGGACCACCTCCACTAAAAATTCTTATTGTAGATTCACCATTAATATCTCCAACTAGTGGAAATCCATATCCACTTCCCCATTGTGCTGATCCACCAGAGAACATACCATTCGTTGGATTTCCTACAGATATACGAGACCCAGTTAAAGGCCCAATTTCTTCTGGATAACCTTTCATGCAGGTACCAACAGTTCCTTGTATGCTATCTAAATCTAAAATACAGACACCATTATTGTTAGAAGCAACTGTCGCTATTCCAAGTATATGTGGAGAGCTTCCAAACGTACCTGGCGCAGGAGCAAAACCTCCTCTAAAATTTGATTGAACTCTATGTCCTTTAGAATTAGTATTTATAAGAGGTATTTCAATATTATTGTTATTAAAATAACCACCAGGACCTATCATTGGTCTAGAAGGTGCTCTGGTGGCATCTCCATCTAAATATTTATTAGTAAAACCGCCGCTAGGGCTTGTTCCATTAGCCAACATTCCCCCGGCGTATATATATACTCCAGCAGAATAAGCAGTTGCACCAGGATCATTTTGATCTATAATAATCATTGTGGCTGGAAAACTTGCAATTTTAGAATTTTGATCATTATCCCAAGCGGGTTCTTTAAAACCACACTCTCCACATAGGTTTTCTATTCCACCCCAATATCCTCCATATCTACTTCTTGGTCTAAAACTTCCCCATTGAGTAGGTCCATAAACAGCTGGCTTATAAAGGCTGGTGTCTCTATAGGTAGATCCTCTAGCAACATCAACCGTAAAAGCCTTGTTATATACTCTTCCTTGAGTAGGTATTTGAAGCCTCATGTCTAAGAAAAACTTAACATCAGTAAGGTCTGCGGCGTCTTCTAGTCTGACTGTTACATAGTAAGTAGTAGATGGTAATTCACCTAGTAGATCAATTCTGTAAAAAGGATTTCTTACTAATTTCATTTTTTGACTTAAATCTCCAAGAGTAGGCGATGGTTCTAGTGTGGTTTTAAAAACAAGAAAAGGTGTTTTTTCAACTACAGATAAATCAGAATTTGCATTAAATTCAGGTCCAGAGAAACTTTGTGTAGAAACTCTAAAAACAGTTACTGCTTCACCTAGATCAACATCACCTATTTCTAGCACTGGTTGATATGGTTGGCCTAAAGAGTTTATTGGACTTACATCTCTTCTAGCAAGTCTATTACCACCTGCTACATTAGCGGCACCATTATCAAAAATTATCTGTGCAAAATATTCATTATTTGAAATATCGCCAGCGCTAGGATTTGTTTCTATTGTAAACTCTAAATTATTAGGTAGAGGTTGTGCGATTGGATCTGTACTAGTGTCTGAAAACACCTGCCTAACTGGAGCGCTACTCGCGCTTGAGCTATTAGTGCTGAATGTTTCAACATAATCAACATTAGGCGGTTCGTTCCCTAAGAAAGCTTGTTCCACAAACTCAAACTCAAGACCACCAATAGATCCTCTGAAAAGAAAAGTAAATTCTCTAAGAGCATTACTAGAACTGCCAGGTGAGTTATACATGTAATACACATTGTTCCAGTAATCAGGTTGACCGCTGCTTGCGCTTCTTGCTCTTATTTGCCATGGTCCTGTTGCCGCGCTAGGCACAAATTCAAAATATTCTCCAATTGTATCGCCATCTACGGCTCCAGCTACTTTATCTCCGTTTCCATTTCTTGCTTCAACCATTTCAAAATAATCAGTTGTGCCAGGGGTAGTTGAAAGAGTTATAGTTTGACCAAAAGAATCTAAAAGAGTAATACCACTTCCCGATAAAATAAAACCATTTTCAGCTAATCCTTCTGTAAAAATAGGATTCCAATCTATGCTTGCTGGACCTGTTTCACCTTGGTTGTTTATAATAGCAGAATTAAGATCTGAAATTAGACCTGCTGTAGTTGTTTCCCAGTATATATCTAAAGCGCTTTCTGTTGGTTCTGTTTCGTAAACAGCTAGATACTGAATACCAGGTGTTTTAAGTTTAAAATCACTAGCAGCGCCGTCTGTTTCAACAAATTGAAACTGAGTAGTAGGCTCATAGTTGATCGAAAAAGGAGTTGTATCTTTTCTTTGTATGGTAAATGCTAAAGGCGCTACAGTTGGTGCGACAAGAACATACATTTCTTCTTCTATACCTGTAGCGTAAACTCTCATTCCAGAAACTATAGTTCCTTGTACTGAAGTTATTTCAATACTATTTTGCGGGCCTAATGGCGTGGATGGCAAAGTAGTACTACCATAAACAGGTTGTGTTGTGCTTTTTGCTCCTCTAGCGCTAGCTACCGCATAATCTGTCGTAGCTATTTGTCCTATTAGTTTTTCTGTTGTTATTCTACCTATTAAAGGACTAGACTCAAATGCATAAAATTGAGGAAAAAGATTTGGTTGAGCTGGCTCAGTTGGATTATAATCAAACAAATCATTCATAGTAGATATAGTAGAAACTGTATCTGATATGTTTCCAGGGTAAAATTGACTATTTCTTTCACCTAAAACGGTGCCATCTAAGTTTTGAACTCTACCAAATAATCTTATAGAACTTCTAAATTGCTTTTGTTCAGGTCCTACCTCCGTTAGATCTCTAGGTATTTTATTTATATTGTCATTTATTAAAGCTATATGCGAAGTAGTTCCTAATTCTTTTGTTTGATCGTCAGGGTAAGAAGACATAATACCAGGTAAATACACATTGTAATAATCTTGCTCTGTTTGTTTAACTACGACCTTGTAAGAATACCAACCTCCAGGGTTGTATAACGGACTAGTTGGATCGCCATTATATATATTTTCATTTATAGGTTTATTAACTCTTATTTTTAAAGAATTACCTGGCCAATCATTTTTACCTAACTCTTCATCTACATAAGGACTGTAAAGAGTTGATCCTTTGCTAACTTGCCCATCTATAGTTATTTCATCTGTGCTATCAGATAATATAACACTTGACTGTCTTCCGTATCTGTCAGAAAAAACAAAACCAACTTGATAGTTCCTATTGCCTTTAACAGAGCTACTTGGATATTCTACTATAGATGTATTATTTTGAACATCGCCACCTGGTTCAAAAATTAAAATAACTGTACCAGCCGGCAGCGTAACTGTATTTGTTAACGTTATGTCAGCTGTTCCTGTAGCAGTGTTATTAGTAGTGCTAGCTACCTCTGTACCCTCTGGTATTATAGCTCCATACGTTGGAGACGTGCATATCATACCTGGGAAAAAACCTTCTTGACCTCCTGTTGGAACTTTAGTTACTTGTATTGTTATAGTACCTGGTGCTCCTGTAGAGGTTCCCGCGTATGTTGCGGCCCCAGCTACATAGCTAGCAGTCATTTCATTTACCTCAAAATCAAATTTAGGAGTACATGCTATATTGTAGTCTAGAGAGCTTGGTGGTGTTATTTTATTTATAAAATTACCATATATAACTCTATTTCCAGAAATTTCTTGAGCTAATGCTTTAACGGGTATTTTATCATAAACTCTCACTAGTTCAGATTCAGGAAGAGTTTTAATAGGTTTTATAGATTTATATTGATAAGTGTAATAATATGGATCACCTATTATTAAAAACACATCATCATCTAAATTTGTTAAAGAATTAGATATTTTTATTGTTCCAGAAGATGGATTACTTGGATCATCTGGAGTAAATCCAGGATCCACTACTGTAGTTCCAGCTGGTATGCCTTGACCAGTTACTGAATCACCTATGTTTATGCCGCCTTTTACGTTGTCTATAGTTATAATTGCGCCCCCGCCGAAAGTTGGCTCATTAGTTAAGCATGTTCCTGCTGAAATATTTATTTTTTCAATAGGTATTGTTTCTACAACTTTAACAGCAATAGCATCTGACTCTTTGTATAATATATCTATTTCAGATATTTTTAAAGCACTTGTTAAATCGTAATTTAAATAAGGTAAAGGTATTCTTAAGCCTATATCGTTTACTTTATTTTCTACAAAATAAACTATCGTACTTCTATAAGCATCACTTTGATCTTCTTTCTCTGGATTATTTGCTTCTAATCTAGTTAAAAAATAACCATCTTGTTTAGGTATAAATAGAGTTTGAGTAAAAGGTGAAAATATAGAGTATTCATTGTCTACAAACTTAAATCTATATGCAAATCTTACAAATTTATCTTCTAAAAATTCAGGATCTCCAGAAAAAGTTGCGTCATAAAAAGGATTAGGATTAATTACTATAGTTTGCTGGCTTTGAACAGTTATAGAAAAAAGAGCTCCAGCGGCATCTTCAATGGTTATTTGTGTGCTAGTAAAACTTCTTAAAAATCCTCCTGTATCACTAAGAGTTCCATCTAGTGTATTTTTTAAAAAAACTTTACACGCATCATTATTGTAAACAGTGGAACCCGCGCCAACAATAGAGTTTAATTGACCAGTTATAGACCCTTCCGCTATGTTTATAGTTGAACCTACTTGAGGAACACCACCGCCTGTAGTTTCACCTCGACAAGTTCCTCCGTTTGGAAGCGCTAAACTACTTACATCTTTCATCGTGCACTCGCCACCACCAACACTAGGAAAACCAGAAGCACTAACATTTACCACTTCCGTGTATAACTCCATGGGTTGATATGGGTTGTATTTTGCTACTGATATTTGGTCTTCAGTTGTGTAGTAGGTAGGATTTGAAGAACCAGCTGCGGGATTTGCTAGTCTAGTGTTTATTACTCTTGGTTGATTTCTATTGTCTGTGAAAAATAATAAATCATCTAAAACGTTTACACCTGTTATTAGGTGAGTTGTAGAAAAGTTTAAAAAAGCTCCTTTTACTAAAATAGTCGCTTGATTAGATAGTTCATTGTAAGAAGCTATAAAGTTTCCAGCGGATGGGTTGTATGTAGGATTATCATAATCAGAAGAATCTGTGTAATTTGTGAAAAATAAATAAACAACACTATTTACTTCATCGGCAAAATGTCCAATGCAAATAGCATTCGAATATTGACTTGATTGTTGAAAGTCAGCTACAACAGAATTTCCTAAGACATTTTCTAAATTACCTACATCAGCACCTTCTGATTTACTTATTTGAGCGTTTTGAGCGTCTCTATATTCACCGTTAGGCACTATGCGAGCGTCCAAGTCTTTATTCATCTTGGACTTTAAAAAAGTATTTTGAACTTTAGCCATTAAATTTTAGTGTTTTATCCATTTAGATTTACCTCTCATCACTTGAACTATTTCATCAAGTTTAATATTAGATAATCTTATTTTAGCATTTCTAAGCTTAGCACTTCTATCTCTTTTGAGTCTTTGAACCATTCCTTCTGATTGATTTGCTCTAGTAGAGACTACATTGTATAGTATAGAAGCATATAATGCATCCTCGGCCATCTTAGGCACCTTAGAATCGCCATCATAAGCTAATCCATCAGAAATATATTCTAATACTATTATTTTATCTACTAAGTTACTAGAAAAAGATATTTTACCTTCTCTATAATTGCAATTAAACCAACCATTCGTTTGAGCGTATTGAGGCAGCATTCCGTATTGTCTACCATAAAATATATCAGTGTAAAATCCATAGTAATTAGCCCAATAAGCATAATCATCTATATTGTTAAAAAACTGTTGACTTATTATCTCATCGTTAGCTGTTTTCCATCTTTCTTCTGTTATAGACGTTCCTTCTATATTAGAGCCAAAATTATCTTGAATTGGAACCCCTGCGACGTCTTGCACTGGATTTTCAAATGGACTAGTTGTTAAGTTATTAGCGGGATATATAGGTCTTTTAATACCTAATTGATCTATATAGCACACGCTTACATAGTTAACGTAATCTTGAGGAAGAACAACATTTAAAGTTGCTGGAACTGTTAACTCTTGAGATTTTATACTTTTAAGAGTATCATAACTAAACTCTTGCAAAGATCTTTTTGCAAAAAATAACACGTCTGATTTATTAGCTTTTTGAAGTATTTTACCATCTCCAACATAACCAACCATAAAGTTGTCTATAGCATCGTTGAGTGTTATGTATTCATAACCTCCATAATTATTTTCAACAGTGTTTCCAAAAGCATCTTGATTTCCATAATTACCACCGTCTAATGTTTTTAACTGAACAACAATGTATTTGCCTAAAGGCACTACGACAGGAACAGAGCTTGTACCTAATGATATTACGTTATTAGACACGCTATATTGTGTAACATACTCTTGAAAGCTACCAGGAAGACCATTATCACTAATATATATTTTAAAATTATTTAAAACATAATCTGTGTCTGCAGGATCAAATGATCCAAAAATAAGGTTTGTCTCAAAAGTAGTAGTAAAATTAGATTCACCATCAGGATTTGTAACTTGAAAAACCTGAGCTCCTTGGTAGTACTGTTGATTAGTCTCGGTGTTTAATGTACCTATATTGCTTGTGCTTCCGTAACTCATTTATTTAAGATTTTTCATTAGCTTCTACTTGTTGGGCTTCTTGAGCAGCCACTTCTATTACAGTAGGATCATTTATAATTACTCCTGCATATTTTAATATACCTATAACAATATTAAATTCTTCTGAAATATCTAATTGAAAGTTATTTGAAGAGCTCGCATTGAAGGCATAAGTACCGGCACCCAGGGTATTAAAAGCCCACACAGGTGTAGTGGGAGCAAATATACAGTTAACTCTAACGGAGCTTGGGTTTGGGTTTATTGTTAAAAAAGCAGAAGAAGCTTGATTAGAAGTTCCAAATTGATATGCGAGTGGATATTTTTTTGTAGGTGAAGTTAAACTAGATCTTGTTATTTTATCATAATTACTTTTTGAAGTTAACTCTGTAATAGAGTCAAAAGCAGGTTGACCAGAATAAGAAGAAATTATATTACCCATTAAATATATTTGATCAGATTCTGTAAAACTAACGCTCCATGTATTTTCATCTGAATCATAAACAAAGTCTATTTCTCTTTCAAAAGGATATAACTTATATCTATTATTTTCAAATATATTAAAAAACTCTGTATCGTTTTGAGTATTGTTTTGGTTTTGACGATTTAATTGATTGCCGTCTGGAAAATAAGACTGAAATATTTCATTCTGTACCAGTTGAGCTAATCTATTAAACTCAGCAGGTGTTACATAACCTCTTTGCTCTTTGTTTAACACATACAAGACTGTTTGATATACTGTATTTATGCCTACTGCCATATTAATTTTTATTTATACTATAAAGGCGGCCGCAACCGCCTTTTATTAGTATCACTTGTTTTTATAGTTTTTTATCTATAGATTTATAGATCTCAACACCTTCGTCTGTTTTTAAGAAAGCAGCAAATGCTGAGTAAGGATTTTCATCAAAAGGCACATTCATTAGTTTTCTACCGTTTGATCCCCAAGTAAATGTTCTTTGATCTGGTGATAAATTAATAATACCAGCTTCAGCAGCTCTAATAGCTGTGTTTCTTAGTTGAACATTATTATCATTAGCTAAGCTAATAAACAGTTTTGGGTTATTTCTTGCAAATAAAAGCAAGTCTCTTTTGAGCTCTTTAGAACTCATGTTACTTACTTTAGATCCAAGCTCAACTCTTAAAATAGCTTCTGCTTGATCTATATCCATGTTTCTAGCCGCATTTAAAGCATCGATTTGAAGATCTAAAATATCTAAATCATCAGCAGCTTCTTCAACAGCACTAAACTCTTCATATATTTTACCTTTTAATGGGTGGTATAAAGAAAGTAGTTTTTGCAAATTTTGTTGTTGCTTTTTTACTCTTAAAGTGCCTTGTCTAAATCTTATATGACCCATAGTACACTCGCCTTTTTGTTCATCTACAAAAGGAGAATCTTGATTAGTAGCATATCTTAACTCTCTTTGAACACCAATTTTTTCATCAAAATAAAGTAAAGAATGTTTTTTAGTATGCTTTCCAGGTATAGTAAGAGTTAATGGAGTTTTCTTTCCTTTTAAATAATAAACTCTATCTTTTATTTCCCACGCGTTTTTTGCGGGTTTTGGAGCGGTTTTAACCGCTACTTCTTGAGGTGCAACCTCAACAGTTTCTACTGCTTTAGCTTTTTTAGCCATAATATAATAAAATTAAATAGTTAATAAAAAACCCTAGGGCTACGCTCACTGTGTAGCCCCATAGGGTTTAATTTTAAGGTAATTAGATACCTTTGAATAATACAAAGTTGTTAGCAGCTTGTACGACTAAACATCTTTCAGATAGGAAGTTTACTTCCATAGCATCTAAAGTAGATGTAAATGCGCCTCCAGCAGAACCAGTCAACCAAGACTTCATACGACGATCATCAGCTTGTGAAGCTCTGTATCGCACGTGTAAGAAAGGTCTACGGATGTTAGTTCCTAATACTTGATCGTATACAGTTGATGTTCCAGCAGGTACTAATACACCTTCGATAGAGTTAATTCCATCAATAGCGCCACGAGTTGAAGCATCATTCAAGTATTTCCAATCAGTTTTGTAGAAATCATATGAACCTCTTCTGAAACCGCTGAATCCTAAATTCAATGCCATTTCTTCTGAGTTTTCAAATAATCCAAAAGCAGTACCGCCAGCAGTTCCGCCAGATATTGCAGCTAACATATCATCAAAATCCAAAGCAGTTTGTCTTTGTAAGAATAACATGTTTTCTTCAATAGCTCCTTGAGTATCTAAGTTTTTCAAGATATCATCAAAGTCACTGATTCCTGCAGCAGCAGTAAATCCTACTTGTACGTTACCACGATCTTGAATAGCAGCAAATAAACCTTCACTACCAGGTAGTGTGCCAGCGCCAGCTAAAGCAGATTTTTCAGCTTCTACCATTGTCATTTCTAGGTAATCTTCAAAACGTAGTCTTGTTTCAGACTCAGCTTTTAAGTACCACAAATAACCAGAAGCACCGTCTTCAGTAGCAACTTCAACCCATCCAATTTGTGCCATATCAGATCCAGATACTACGTACTGATCTCTTATGATAATTGGAGTGTTTGAAAATTGAGTTAAAACTGGCTCTACACTATTTCTAGGTTGAGTTAAACCAGTTCCACCGTCTACCATAGAAGTTCCTTTTTGGTAAGCAGAACCGTATACAAATATTTTTAATCCTGCGTTAGCAGCACCGAAAGTGGCTACTAAAGTAGCACCGTCAAAAGCAGTTGCAGTAATATTCTTAGGACCTGCACCAACAGCAGAAGCAGTAACTAAAGCTTTTGCTTCAGCTCCACTAACAGGATCTAAAATAACGATAGTGTCATTTATAGAAATAACATTATCTACACCAGCTGGAATAGTAAGTTGATCAGCAGTTGCACCTGCAGCGCCACTTAGTACATCATTATAAGAAATGTGTAATCTATTTTGCTCAGACCAAATAACTTGATCAGATGTCATTGGCATTTCAGCGCCAACCATTCTTAAGAATCCAGATAACGTTCTGTTTCCATAACGCTCTACTTCTTGTTCGTAAATTTCAGGTAAGTACTGCTGGATAAATGTATCCGTATTTGGTGCACCACCACCGTCGTTAAATTTTAAGTAGTTTGAATTTAAAACTTCCTGTGTTTGAGAAGGAATTAAACTACCAAATTGAGGTTGTAAACTCATAATTAATAATTTTTATTAGTTAAATTTTCTAGTTTTTATTTTTAGCTTTGTAGAATCTGCACCTGAAATAGACTTTACTTTCATGCCACCAATAAACACATCACCTTGAGTAGTCCTAGCTTTAGTGTCACTTAGGTTTTTTGATTTGTTTATGACGTCTTTTACAGCATCAGCCTTTCCTTGCTCATAAAAATGAGCCGCAATTTTATCTACATTTTCAGCAGCATAAATAGCTTTATGATAACCACTAACATCTTTAACGTTACCAGATTCGTCTAGGAACTTCCCAACGAGGTTTGTTATATTAGATTGATTTTCTGCAACTTTATCTATGTTTTGAATATTGTACTTATATTTCTTTTCACCTACACTGATATCAAAACCTTTGAAATCATCACTAAAAAGTTTTTTAGTATTATCTTTAAACATTTGATGCTGCTGCTCAGCTTGTTTTTGCTCCTTATTGTATCTATTGAAAAAATCCATAGCTTTTTGTTGTTCCTGAGTAACGCCCGGTCTCAACTTGATCTCGTCGTAATACTTACTCTTGGTTTCTTCTAAAAAGCTTTTGGCTTTTGCAACTTCTTCTTTAAACGCAAGTTTCTTTTTGCGTATATCCCTTTCTTCATCGATGTCTTCATCGTAGTCAAAATCTTCTAATAAAAGTTCTACGTCTGAATTATCTAAGTAAGGTTTATTCTTTTTATAATACTCTTTTAAAAGAGTTTTATCGTCTACATTGCTGTAATCAGCGTTTAAACGAGTATAATCTTCTATTGTCCCACCAGTTTCTTCCATAAAGGCAACTAGCTTTTCAACATTTTCTGGCAATGGTTTGCCTAATATTTTTTCATCTCTTATAGCTTCTTTAACTTCAGCTTCAACTTGCTTAACTTCGGCTTTTGTTATTTCTTGGATCGGAGAAAACCCTTCAGCAGTCTCGTTGGACTCTTGTACAGGTTCTCCCACCTCTGTGCTATCTCCGGATGGTTTTTCCACAGATACCTTCTCTGTTTCTCCGATTTGAATGGCATCTTCTTCTTTTTTTATTACTACTTTTTTAACCTCTGGTTCTAATTCAATTAAAGGTTCTTTAGAATTAACGTTTATTTTTGTAACGTTATCTTTTGTTTCGTTTAATTTTTTAGGTGTTTTCTTTTTTGTTTTTAATTTAAACTCACCTTCCTGTTTAACAGGTTCATTTGTTTTTACTTCTGACATAATATAATATAATTAAATAATTAATAAATTTTAAGCTTGTTGCTCAGGGGTAGAAATCATTTGTGATTGGCCACCCGTATCTTCTTGAAAGTCTATTGGTAATAAATTATTTTTTCTTTGATCTATCATTTTACTTTGCTGCGTACCTTCGATTTTTATACGCTTGTCTTTTGCAGCTTCTCTCTGCTGTTCTTTTTGACTTTGAGCTTCAGCTTGCAATCTAGCTAGCTCCATATCAAATTGATGTTGCATTTGCATTTTTTGCTGATCAAGCTGTGCTTGTATTTGCATTTTTTGAATTTCCATTTGTGTTCTAGACTGCTCATATTGAACTTTAGAACCGCTAATTGCTTCTTGCTTTTGAACCTCGTTCATTGCAATTTTTTCATTAGCTTCAGCTTGAGATTCTGCTTGAGCTCTAATATTAGCTTGAGCATTTTCTTGGTCTTGTTTAGCCTTAGCTTTACGCTTAACTTTTAGTAGTTGATTAGCTAATTTAAGATTTTTAATTTGTCTTAAATCTATAGCATCTTCAAGATCAATACCTCCTTGCTGCAATGCGACTTGTATGTTAGCTTCTAGTTGAGCTTTTTCTTCATCGTCTGGCTCTAGTTCTAAGAAAATTCCAAAATCATGAAGATTTAAATTCGCAATTTCCTGAAGTGTATTAACATTGTAAGTACTAATAGAATTAGTTAATGATTCTGCTGTTAAAGGAAATTGTAAAGCATCTGCTAATTTAAGAGCTATGTTTTCTGCGACTCTAAGAGTTAAATAAGATGATGACTGTTTAATATGTCTTGTAGCAACGTTTGATGCATTAGCAGCCATTTTTTGTAGACCTACTAAAGTGCCTTTATCTGGAGTACTGCCGTCTCTAGCCTCGTTAAGTCCCGTTACATCACGTATCATTTGTAAATAATATTGATATGTATTTATAAGACTTTGTATTTTGCCTTGACCAGAGCTAGAGTTTAATTCTTGAATTGGTACCTTGCCAGGATTCATATCACCATCTTGCGTTAATGATCTACCTACAATAGAACCAGTTTGAAAATACATGTTTAACGCTTCAGCTGGGTTATAATTTGTACCATTACCTAGATCTACTTCAGCAAGTCCGTCCATGTCTAAATAAACACCGTCTGGTACTATTCTAGACATTACTTGTTGTAGCTTTAGATGTGTTATTTGAATCATATCAGCAAAACCTATACACTTACTTACTAAGCTTTCAATTCTGCCTTTGTACATTCTAGGTGCGCATATAGCGTAATTCATTTTTACTTTAGTAGTGTCAGCATAAGGTCTAGACATGTTTTCAGCAAGTTGCCATTTTAACATTGTATCTGTTCCTAATACTTTTGCGCCATGATATAAAACCTCTATGGATCTAGACACTCTTTCAAACATATCGTTTTCTGGTGGATCAAATGTATCTGGTTTTTCTATAGCTTTCATTAAGCCTTGATCTGTTTGTTTTATTTTAAAAACCTGATTATGATATGTCTTATAATCAAAATATAAAACTTGAACAGTGTTTTCGTCATACCCACCCCAGCCAGTTACATATTGTCTGTTACCTGGCATTTTTTGTATACGCTCTAACTCTTTTTTAGATATATTTGGAAATTCTTTTTTAAGCTCAGGTATTGTTATAGATTTTATTTCACCTACGTAGTATATATCTTCAAAATTAGGATCTTCTGTATATGAATAAACCATATAAGCTGGATCTACGTAATCAATTGTAACTCCATTAGCTGTATTAAAACTAGTTTTAGCAGCTGCAATACCGCAAACAGCTAAATCCATATTTAATCTTCTTTTTACTAATTCATATTTATTTTGAGCCATTATAGAAGATATAGCTTCTTCTTCTGCTATTTCAACACTTTGTTTGTATGAAAGCTGCATATGAAGTTCTAGTTCTTCTTCGTTTTCTGGCAATAATTCGGGGTTTAAAGTTTGATATAAGTTTATACCTAAATTATCTTTTAAGGTTTCTAAATAGTCTTGAGCTAGCATGTCTTCATATATTTTAGAAGCATACTCTGTTCTTTTCTTTATAGACTCAGGATCTTGAGCATAAGCTTTAACGTCGTAGGAGCGTTCTGATATACCATTAACAACAATATCTACAAACTTAGATAAAATAGGTACTGGCTTCCAGTCTAAATTAAGATAAGACAAATCACCATTAATAGATAATTCATCTTTATATTTTTGAACTGGTTGCTCGCCTCTAGAGTATAATCTTAGCGTGTTAAAATTATTCCAATTAGTCAAATAAGCGTTTCCGTTCATTCTTCCTGATTTGAACCACTCATATTCAATAGCCATAGCAACTTGACTGCCGTATTCCATGCTAGCTTTTTCAGCATTGCTAACTACTTGGCTTGGAAAAGCGCTATTTGAATTAGTATATATATTCATTTAACTTATTATTTTTGATGTAGTTCCTCGATTGTCGTATCTTTTTATACCTAAATCTACGGGTTTTATAATTTTTTTGTTCACTGGAGAGTATCTATGCTTGTTACAAGCCATAAGAGCAAGTCCAGAACTAATAGAAGCATCGTGTTTTGTTCTATTGTTTATATTAAACTTAGCCCAGTCTTCTAATGTTCTTTGAAAATAAACATCTCCATAGCCAGATTCTTTTAATCCAACAAAATGTTCTATATATGTTTCTATAGCAGATGCGTGAGCTTGTTTTATATCTTCACTAGAATTTGGAATACCCCCAATTTCTCTTTCTGTTACAGATAGTTTATTATATTTTTTATCAGGTCTATTCATTGCAAAACCTCTATAACCTCTTCTTTTAAAATAATATAATATTCTAGGTTTATTATTTTCAATTAATATAGGCATACCGTAAAAAATGCAAGCCATCAATACATCTTCAAAAAATATTTCTGCTGTTTGAGGTCTAGCAATATATTCTAAAAAGAAATGATTAGGTGGCGCGTCTTCCATTGAAAACTTAGTTAAGCCATGCAGAGATCCTTTAGAACCTTTTTTGTCTACGGTTCCTGATATATCATAAGGATCGCATCCAAAAGCACCAATATGTTCATTGCTGGGGTAATTTATTCCATTTTTATTATATTTTTTATTTTGCAAATGAACAGGCGGTACCCATGTTATTAAAAATCTACCATTATCATTTGGAACAAATATAACATTTGTATCTTTTTCACCATTTTGCCATTGAAAAGAACCTTTAGTTACGCTTATTGAGTTTTTAAGATCTTCATTAAAATCTATTTGCTCATAAATCTTAGTTAGATTAAATAAAGATTCTTTTGATTCATCTCTAAAAGCATGCTTAGTTGTACGCGGAAATTGTCTATAAAATTCATTTAAAGCATCTTGATCTTGTTTAAGACCTTCCACTTCGTTATCCCAATACTCTATTACACCTAAATCTATTATTTCACCCTGAGGCCCTTGCTTTGGTTTTTTAGGCGTGTCGAAGACAGGTAATCCATAAGAATCAATGTATCCTTCGTAATTCCACTCCATAGGTATAAACAAGCTATATAATCCAGAGCGAGTTTGTCCATTCGCATTTCGTTGAGTGACGTCTGAGTCATTGTATAGTTTTTTAAAATTATCACCACCTTTATCTAACGAGTTGCTAGTTGAACCCATCATGCATTTACCTATAATTCTACTACCTAATCGTAAACAGGTTTTCGTGACCCTCCAGTTATTGAGGATGTTCGTCGGACGTTCCCACTTGCCGCTCTCGTCGTGGACGAGTAATTTGAGTTTCTCACCGTCGTACGAGTTGTCACCGGTGTTCTTCCAGTCGATCGTGGTGTCAAGCCCGTCGAGTTCTCTAAGCGTCTCGTTGGTCTCGAGCTTCTTACGGGTGTACTTGGTCGCTGGGACGCGATATGCAAGTTCGGTTTTGGGGCGATCCATACCGTCCTGAATCGGTTTGAAAAAGAACGGGTAATTGACTGATATCGGTACCACCTTATCTGTGAACATCTTCTTCGCATCAGGTCCACTTTTCGATAAAATGCCATATCTGGAATCACTTGATATGGTTGCCATGTTAACCACCTCGCCTGATGCCATAAAGGAAAAGCCAGATCGTCTATTCTTAAGGTAGCACAATCCATAGGATCGTACATCGGCCTTACATGCCTCCCAAAAGATGTAAAATAATCTGTTTGCTTCGCGAAAGTCTGGTTGACCGACATCAATTTTACTCCACTGCAAGTACATATAATGAGTGCCAGTGATATAAGTAGAAACGCCTTTGTTATAAAACCAAAAACCTTGTTCTCTTCTAGTAAATTCATTATCGATGTAATCATACCATTTTTCTTTAAAGTCTAAAGGATATTCTTCCCAATCAAAAACAGACTTTATTTTTTTTAATACTTTTGGATACTCTGTGTGCTCCCATTTATCGGATTGAAACTTATGCACGTGCTTAATTTTAGGTAAAGCTATTTTTAAGTTTTGTATTTCGTATATATCACCTATTGTACCGTCTTTGCTTATTATAACAATATCGTGCTCTTTATTGTAACCATAATCCCATTTTTTATAACGGTTCATACGGTTTAAAACTTTTGGCTTAATATGATCTTTCAAGATCTTAAATAAAGACTGCTCGTACATTATTTTTTAGATCTACCTTCAGCAAAACCTTTAAAAGTTCTTTCTTCTTTTACTTCTTTAGGTTTTTCGTTTAATAAGTTTTCTTCTTCTTCAATGCGATTAAGTATTTCAAAGGCATCGAATATAGCTAGCTTCTTAGTGGCCGCCGCGTTTTTGAGCCTGTCAGCTGATATATCATCATCTGAATCAACAATAGCTTCTTTAGCTACTTTGATTAACTCCTCAACTGCTCGCTGCCCAGCTTGGATTATATTCTTCTTCGTTTCCTTGGTATTCATACTTAATTACAATATCATTAGATTTCATACAGTAAAGTCTTTTTCCTTCAACTAAAAATTCCCATTCACCATTAGGCGTATAGCCAACTAGGTCTCCTGGGTTTATTTCTAGCGCTTCTAAGGACTTATTGCCATATTTTAATATACCAACAAGCTTACGCTCTTTATCAAGCGTTAGAGAATCATTACTTTTTA
>WLWF01001250.1_pt1 | contig 21646 bp, 17 predicted proteins | sample 6718331 | NCBI WGS metagenome assembly WLWF01 (sample SAMN12718692, study PRJNA515312) | sponge metagenome | isolation source: marine sponge | host: Mycale hentscheli | place: New Zealand: South Island, Marlborough, Capsize Point | collected 2003-05-01
GTTTTGAGGTTGCAAGGTTTATGTCCCGGAAGATTTACGTGGGAAACCTCCCATGGTCGACCACGTCTGCCGACTTGGAGGCAATGTTTGCTGAGCATGGAGCGGTTAGCTCAGCTGAAGTTATTTCAGATCGTGAGACCGGTCGGTCGCGCGGTTTCGGATTTGTTGAAATGGAATCCGATGAGGGTATGCAGGCAGCTGTAAACGCTCTCAACGGACATGAAATGAACGGTCGCCCATTGACTGTCAACGAAGCTCGTGAGCGAACGCCACGATCAGGTGGTGGTGGCGGTGGTCGCGGTTACGGTGGCGGCGGCGGCGGTCGTGGCTACGGTGGCGGTGGCGGTGGCGGTGGCGGTGGTCGTGGTGGCTACGGTGATCGGTACTAAAATACTTTTTGATATTCTGAGTTAACGCTCGAAATAATATCTGTATGAATCGGGGGGTTACTCGATTGGGTAAGCCCCCCGTGCAATACGGGCAGCGTGCGTTATATTCCGGTAGCTCTGTTTGGACAAAGCGCGTATCACGTGATTGGTGCGGCTCAAAATTTGACAATCAGGGCAGCGGCTGCAGTAAGTTTGCGTTGATACCTATTTACCTGTGATGTGAGAGTTTTTAGATGAGCCCGATGCCTGGTAAGAAAAAGTTTTCGAAGGCCCCCCGAAAACGTGCGAAGCCGAAGCTTAAAGCAAAGAGAAGAGATCCCATTTTTATTGATGGGGTTCGTCCTCGGCCTATGTATGTAGATTACAAGGATCTCGAGCTCATTGGGAAAATGGTGAATCGGCAAGCGAAGATTATCGGCCGGCGAAAAACAGGGTGTACTGCTGTTAGTCAGCATGCTGTTACGCAGGCTATTAAGCGTGCACGGTTCATGGCTCTTTTGCCTTACGTTGCTGATTGAGACGGCAGGTTTTTATGGCACGTGAACCTACCTCAGACTCGTGGTTCAGGTGCAGTCGGATCGTTGAGTTCCGTGATACTGATGCGGCAGGGATTGCACATTTCTCTGCGTTCTTTTTCTGGATGGAGTCCACTGAGCACGAGTTTTTGAGAAAACTCGGTATCCGTGTTGTCGATAACGACCCAGAAGACATGGACTCTCTTCGTCAGGAACTTGCCCCCGAAGAAGCCGGCCAGGAATTAGAGGTGAGTTGGCCTAGGGTTTCTGTGTCTGCAGATTATAAAGCGGCTGTTCGGTTTGGTGACACACTCGATGTCTTCATTGCAGTTGCTGAACTAGGCAGCTCAAGTGTGACGTATTGTTTTCGTTTTGAGAATTCAGGAAGCCTCGTTGCTACGGGAACAGTTGTTGTTGTTCGGTGTCTCATGCGGCATGGAATGAAGCCGTTACCTGTAAGGCTTTCAGCCAGTATTTTGAAACGTATGAAGGCTCATCAGTTGCCAACTCAATAGCCACTACAAACACCTCAACACACTGGTCTGGGGTTTCAGTCTCGTGCTTAAAGCAGAACTATTATCGAAGTCATTTCCGACGCCGTCGGGTTCGTTGGACATATTGTCAAAAGTAAGTCTATCTGGTGGTGAGGGTGAACGGCTTGTTGTGATGGGGCCAAGTGGCTCAGGGAAGAGTACGCTGTTGGCTATTTTAGGAGGACTGGAGCCACCCACCTCAGGCTCCTTGCACCTGAGTGACGTGAATCCGTACGAATTAAATGCAGCTCGTCGTGCTGATTTTCGGAACCACCATGTTGGGTTTGTCTTCCAGGATCATTGTCTGCTTGAATCGTGTACGGCGATCGATAATGTGTTGTTGCCGGCATTGGCCAGCGGAAGAGTCAAGGATTCACTTGTTGAGCGAGCCCGATCCTTATTGGAACGTGTTGGATTGAAAAATCGAACGAGTCACTTGCCTGCTGAGCTTTCTGGAGGAGAACGACAACGAGTTGCGGTGGCCCGTGCCCTTTTGTTGTGCCCCACACTGCTGTTGGCTGATGAGCCAACGGGACAGCTTGACTCGAATTCGGCTGTCCAGGTGATTGACCTTCTTCATGAATTGGTCGATGAAACAGGAAGTCTGCTCTGTATTGTGACTCATGATGAATCCGTAGCAGAGCGTGTTGCTGGATGTCCGCAGGGGCGTCGGCTCCGTCTCACTGATGGCCGTCTCATACCATGAAAAATTCTCAGCAGAGTACTTCACAACCAATCCGTTCGGTCCGAAGTTTAATTATTTGTTGTATCTGGCAATGGTTTCCGCAGTTACTGGCTCTTGCTGGGACAGCTTCAGTGATCGCCATCGTGATTAGTGGCAGCCTCGGAGTTGGAGATTCAATACAGCGCGGACTCCTTCAAATGGCTAACCAGCGACTTGGAGGAATTGTAGTCGCAATAATTGGTGAAGAACCCTTTGGGAAGAATTTCTCGGAAAGACTCAACGCGTCCTTTCAACAACAGGTTGATGTCAAAACTTCTAAATGTAATCCCGAGCTTATTCCAGCTGTCATCGTAGAAATGACGGTTGAACGTCCAGCGGGTGGGGGGCAGTCGCGGGCCTCAACTATTGCCACACTTCTTGGGTGTGACAAACCATCTGCTCTTCGTTTTGATGTAGCGGCCTCAAAACGGAAAGGGGTTCAATTAAGCCAACGACTGGTGGACCTTCTCGAATTGAAAGTAGGAGATCCCGTCGTTCTTCGCGTGAATGAGCGATCTGCAGTGCCTTCTGATATGCCGCTTGGCAGCCGTCAAGGTTCTAGTCGCAGTCGGCGTGTAATTCTTACTGCTACTTTACCCCCCGGGAGTGTCGGAGACTTTTCGCTATCCTCAACTGAGCCACCCGCTGGCGTTGCCTTGGTTTCTCTGACTCTTGCTGAAGAGCTTCTTGGATGGTTCGATAAAAGAAATGGAATTCTTCTTGCAGGAGACGCCTGTCACCAAAGTTTTGATGATATTTTGAGTCAATGTTTAAAGCCTTCGTTGGCTGATCTTGGATTTTCGTTTATGCGTGACCCAGACGGCGTATGGGTAGGCCTTACGAGTCGGAGGATGGTTCTTGAGCAAACGGTAGACGCTGCAGCACAAGATGCGATGGCTGACTTGGGAGGAGTGCCGTCGCTTGTGTTTCTTGCAAATGAGATCTATGGAGGAAGTGAAGCAGCGACGGCACGGGTTCCGTATTCAACTGTTCTTGGAATCCAAAGCACATCTCATCCAGTGGGTGATCTTGTTGATAAAAGTGGAAAATTATTGCCAATGCCTTCTGGGGACGAAGTCGTTATCAACAGCTGGCTTGCTGATGATCTGGCCTCGCAAGGAAGTCCGGTTTCTGTTGGGGATGAAATAAGTTTTCGTTCATTTGTGCCAGAAACAATTCATGGCAGTGTGACTGAAAGGATTCATCATTGTCGCGTGGCTGGTATTGCGGCAATGAGTGGCCTGGCAAAATCCGAGAATGTTGTGCCTACGGTCAAAGGTTTGACTGATGAAGAATCGATTGCAGACTGGGATCCCCCCTTCCCTTTTGAACGAGAACGTGTTCGTACAACTGCACCGCATGACGAAGATGATCAATATTGGAAGCGATATGGGTCAGCGCCCAAGATGTTTATGCCTCTTGGAAGGGCTCGTGAGATAGCCGGAAGTCGCTTTGGTAAAACAACAGCGTGGCATCTTCCGTCTCTCCCGCAGGAAAAACTGGACGAGCTTGCTGTCAGCCTGGCTGATGCTGTCCCACCACAATCTGTGGGCTTGGTAATTCGCCCCTTGGCTGCCCGTGCACATGCTGCTGCGAAAGGGTCAACGCCGTTTGGCATCCTCTTTTTAACTCTTTCCAGTTTTCTTGTTATGGCTGCAATTATTCTGTTGTGGCTATGTTTTGGACTCCTTGTCTCCTCACAGCATCGGACATTCGGTGTGCTTGCAGCAATTGGGTGGCGTCCAAGACGGATTGCCAAGGTGCTTATTGCCGTTGCAGGAGTGCCCATTTGTCTTGGTGTTCTTGTCGGTACATTTTTGAGTCCGTTGTGGTCGCAGGTGCTCTTAGTGCAGCTGGGTGAAGCATGGTCGAATGGAATTGAAGGTGAGGCAGCCACTATTTTTACTATGGCGACCCCAAGCATAACGACGCTTTTTTTCGGAGCGACAATGACGGTCTGTATTGCCATGGCTGCTGTCTTTACAGCGGCGCTAAGAACTGGCGTCCAACCCCCTCTGCGACTTTTTCACGGCTCCGTTGCTGGCTTTGCGTGCCTCCCTTCTTGGATCCGTCCATGGGGAGCAGTCAGTTCGCTTATTGGACTCGCTGGACGGAATGTATTGCGGCGTCCATTTCGAAGTCTGTCCGTAGTTCTCATGGTGTGTCTTGCCGAGTTTCTCATTGTGTTTGTATCGGGTTTTGAGTTGGTAGATTCAGGAGACCGCGGAAAACGGAACTCTCCAACAGGTGGGTGGACACATGTTGCGAAATTCGCCAATCCTACGAGCCTCAACCCAAGTATTCCGTCGGTAAGCAAACTTCTTAGTCTCAATGCAAACCAATGTGAACTTCTTGAGCAATCAACCATTGTGCTTCTTCGTTCCAATCAAGGTGATGATGCGAATTGTTCAAATCTTTTTGCAACGAGGAATCCACGTGTAGTTGGGCTACCGGATTCATTTCTTGAACGAGGCGGCTTCCGCTTTCTAGATCACATTGCACTACGCGATGATCAAAAGAGTCCATGGCATCTGCTGCAGATGTCCGGAAGGAAAGATGGAGAAATTCCAATTGTTGTTGACGCGGCGACTTCTCAATGGGCTTTGAAATTAGGAGGGCTTGGATCAATTGTGAGATTGGATCCTGCGAGCGGCACAATATCAAAAGATGGTATTTCCGGTGTGCAACAGGATGGAGTTCGGTGTCGCATAGTTGGATTACTTGAACCGAGTATTCTGCAAGGACTGATTCTCATTGGAGAGAATGATTTCACGCGGTTATTTCCTTTGCAGAGTGGATACGCCATGGCGTTGGTCGATATGCCAAGAAGCCCACGCGCAGACGTCACTGAGTCTGTGAGTCGAGACCAAACCGAGCAGTCGCTAGCGGCTGCTTGGGCAGATTTCGGCGTCCGCTTGGAGACTACTCAAGATCGACTGAGCCGTCTGTTCGCAGTGCAGAACACATTTCTTGCTGGATTTCAAAGTCTCGGAACCCTCGGCCTCTTTCTTGGTACCGTGGGAGTTGCTGGAGTTGCAATGCAGGGGGTGTTTGAGCGACGAAACACGCTCGCCATTCTGCTTGCGATGGGATTCAGGCGAAGGCGGCTTGGAATGGTACTGTGGCTTGAATCAATGATTCTCATTGCACTCGGTATTCTCCTAGGTGGCATGAGTGGTTTTTTGGCTGCGATCCCTTTCACACGTGGTGCAGAGCAGTCTCTTCCGTGGGGCTGGCTGCTGTTTTCAGCAGGAGGAACATTTGTCGCAGGTACGATTGCAAGCCTGGTTGCAGGCCTGTGGTTGCCTGTTGCTAATCGACCATTGAGTGAATAACAGGTCCTGAATCCCGTTTGCATCATGGGTATGGTAAGCGGTAGGGTGACATTCGTGGTGTCAGAGAAAACGCCTTATTTAGGAATGGCTCGTAAGGAACGTTTAGTCCCAATGCATATCGCAATAATACTGCCGCGATGGGTCGGTGATCTTGTTATGTCGACGCCCATGATCCGTGCAGTCAGACAGCATTTTGGTAAGGGCGCCAAACTCACTGCAGTTGTGAAACCATTGTTTCAGGATGTTTTGGCTGGAACGAATTGGTTTGATGAATTCATTGCATACGATCGCCATAGCAAAAAGCAGGAATCGAGTTTTCAGCAGGCAGCATCGGCATTGCGTTCTGATCGTCCGGATATCGCACTTCTTGTTCCAAATTCTCTATCGTCAGCGGCTCTTGCCTGGTGGGGTGGATGTCGGAGACGGGTTGGCTATGCTCGGCACGGAAGAAGGTTCCTTCTAACGGATCCTCTTTTCCCTATCCGGGATGGTTGGCAGGTTGAAGTCATGTCAACAGCACAGCACTCGATGGATCTTGCTGAGCAAATAGGCATACCGAGGCAACCCTTGGAGCTTGAGTTGGCAACTCTGCCAAAGGATGAAGAGTTAATGGACTCATTAATGTCACAGTTCTTTGAAGGTTGGACTCAAAGCAATAGCCAGCCACTCTTTGTATTTAATGATAACGCTGCCTATGGCCCGGCTAAATCGTGGGGGGGGGAAAGGTTTGTTTCTCTCGCAAGGCAATTACTCCATTCGTATCCAGATGGCCGGATCGTTGTCCATTGTGGACCTGGTGAACGCGATGATGCTCGGTCTCTTGAGTTATCACTTAATGATTCGAGAGTGCGAAGCCTTGCCGATGTTGATAAACTTCCATTTGGATTATCGAAAGCGTTGTTGCGTCGTGCGTCTATTGTAATTACGACGGATAGTGGCCCCCGTCACATTGCTGCTGCATTCCGAACGCCAACGGTTGTTCTTCACGGCCCTATGGATCCACGGCTTGGAATGTCAGACCACAAGAATCTTATAGAACTACGAAAAGAACTGCCTTGTTCACCGTGTGGGCAGCGCATCTGTCCACTGGAGCATCATGACTGTATGGTAGGGCTTTCTGTTGATGATGTAGCACATGCAACAGGTGAGCTGCTGGATATGGTTTCTCATATGGGTGCAGCCCATCCGTCGAATTTGGAGAACATTGAATGACTCATGTCTTTGGTATGCTCGCAGCCATTGCTCTAACAGCCATCTGTTGGGGTGTGTACGGACCAGTCCTCCATTTTGGACGGGATTCAATGCAATCAGCATTGCGACCGTTTGTCTGCGTAGGGCTGGCATATTTTCTTATTGCTGTGATTGCGCCTGTAGCATTGCTGTGGCGAGCGGGAGAAAAAGGCAGTTGGACGTCGAAAGGTGTTCTATGGAGCATGCTTTCGGGTGTGGCCGGCTCCCTTGGGGCATTAGGAGTCATTCTTGCGCTTACTGCTGGAGGTAATCCGATTTATGTGATGCCCCTTGTGTTCGGTGGAGCACCTGTTGTGAATACGCTTACGAGCGCGTATCTCAATAAATCTTTTGATCAGTTGAAGGCACCTTTTCTTGCTGGACTCATTCTTGTGATTACTGGTGCCGTCACCGTGTTGATTTTCAAGCCTCAAGTACATTCCAAGCCCGATGCGCCACAAGTGACTGCAGCAGTTCAGGTCGATAGCAGTGAGGCTGTTGCTGTCGAGAAGAAAGCAGAACGGTTTATTGAGATACTCCTAGCTGTTTCTTTGGCGCTTTTAAGTTGGGGGGTCTATGGTCCCGTTCTCCATAAAGGCCAGGCAGCGATGGGAGGAAGTCGCTTTCGGCCTTTAATATGTATCGGAATAGCCTATTTCCTTATTGCGGTTCTTGTGCCGCTTTCGCTCCTCCAGCCACTCGGTGATAAAGGCAGTTGGAGTCTTGTTGGAGTTGCCTGGAGTACCGCTGCGGGTTCTCTTGGTGCTATTGGTGCTCTGGGAACAATTCTTGCCTTTGCCTGTGGAGGCAAACCATTTACGGTTATGCCAGTAGTGTTCGGTTGCGCACCAGTGATCAATACGCTTACCACACTGAGTTTATCGCCTACTCCGACATCTGCGTTGAGCCCGTTCTTTCTTGCAGGCATTTTGATTGTGGGCGTTGGAGCAGCGACTGTGCTTACTTTCGGTCCACGTGGACACGCTCCACCGAAGCCTGTCTGACATGTTTTGGATGTAACAGTATTCTACGTCCCTCGGGTGTTGCCAAACCATGTGATGTGGTGTCTTTGGCAGAGTTGAAAACCGAGTTTTTTACAGGCTAACTCAAGCCAGATGGCCTCTTCCTGAAGTTGTGGTTGCGTCACGCCCTGAGGCATAAGGTAGATATGTCGAGCTTCCTTTGAATGTGGGTGAATATCCAGATCCTGGAGCCATGAAACGGCTTCATCCAAATCAGAAGGAGAGTCAATGACAAATTTGATTTGGTTCGGTGTCGCCCGAAGGAGTTGAATAATGTCGTCCCGACGACGGCGGTTTTCATGCCTCTGCTTCCATCCGGTTTCTGCACTGGGAGTCGAAGACCGTAGTTTTGGGCTCAAGGACATGAGGTTTGCTGCTGGTGGTCCTTCGGCTGGTATCAAGGTCGCTGCAGTCTCGATAGTGATATGTTGACCCTCTTGCTGCAAAGTGTCGCAGAGAACATGAATATCTGCAGCAAGAAATGGCTCACCGCCTGTGATCACAACGTGCTTGAGGCCGTGTTTGATGATTTCTTCAACCAAGCTACTGACAGTTCGGTTCGTGCCAGTCGGTTTCCACGACGTAAACGGGGTGTCACACCAGGTGCATCGTAGGTTGCAGCCACTTGTTCGAACAAAGACACTGGGTGTTCCTGCAAGCCGGCCCTCACCCTGTAGCGATGGGTACAACTCAGCAATCTGAACCACAGTTTGTTTCCTTTGAGGGTATGAAGTTTGTAACCCTTGGGTCAGGTATGTTCACTGCTGCGAAACCCGCTGCTCGGATGAGGCATGAGTCGCATTCTCCACACGCTTGCCCGTTTTCTTTTGGATCATAGCAACTCGTTGTCAGTCCATAGTCAACATGAAGCGAAAGCCCTAAGCGAATAATCTCAGGCTTTGTAAGCGATACGAGTGGTGCCACTACTGCAAGGTGAGTTCCTTCGACTCCTGATTTGGTTGCCAAGTTGGCTAAAGCCTCAAAAGCATTTAGGAATTCAGGCCGGCAATCCGGATACCCACTGTAGTCAATAGAATTCACTCCAAGAACAATTGCAGAGGCATTGCGTGTTTCTGCAAGTGCCAGAGCAAGCGATAGAAACACTGTGTTGCGGGCCGGTACATATGTCACCGGTATTCCATTGCTGATACTATCTTCACTTCTATTTTTTGGTACGGCAATTGATTGATTGACAAGCGCACTGCCACCAAATGCAGCTAAATCTATCGCTAGCGTGACATGATCAGAAATTCCGAGATCACTTGCAATAGCCTTCGCGGCCTGCAATTCAATTCGGTGCCGTTGCCCGTAGTCAAATGAAATCGCTGTAACTGAGTACCCTTCTGCGAGTGCCCATGCCGCAGTTGTTGCCGAATCAAGCCCACCTGAAAGGAGAACTATAGCCTCGCCTTTCCGAGACGCTTTGTTCATGGCACAATTCCTTTTATGAATACTATCAACACAAAGCTTGATCCAAAGCCCTCTCGAGACATCCTCGAGACATTTGAAAACCAGTTTCCCAAACGTGATTACCTGATCGAAATTGTGTGTCCAGAATTTACGTCTGTATGTCCAAAAACCGGCCATCCTGACTTCGGCACACTCACTTTTCGCTATATCGCAAGTGATCGATGTGTCGAACTCAAGAGCCTGAAATTATACCTGCAGGCGTATAGGAATGCGGGAATATTTTATGAGAATGTCAGCAACCAAATCGTTGAAGATTTAGTAGCTGTGCTTGAGCCAAAACACTTCACCCTTGTCGCTCAATTTACTCCTCGCGGTGGCATTTCGTCGTGTGTCACCATTTCGCAACCGGATGGCCAGCATCTTTCATCTGCAAAATGAACCCTTTCCCGCAGAGAGATAGTGTTCGTTCAGTCCACACGTTTCATTCCACCTTCTTCCAGGATATTCTGCCGTAATGCCACGATCATCTCGCCATGTTCTTCTCTCCGCACTCGCTGATGAATCTGCCTTTGATCTAACGGCCGTAGAGCAATTTACGGCGATGGCAGCATTAGGCCTCGAGTATTACAGTCTTCGGTTTATCAATGTCGGTAAAGGCATCAAAAATGTAATGGATCTCACAAAAGGTGAGATCCAAAAGGTGAGACACTTAGAAGACAGATTTGGTCTGAACGTTGCATCAATCGCATCACCAATCGGAAAAGTGAAGTTGGTTGATCGACCTGATGGAACAAAAAACAAGTTTGCTCCCTTTAAGAAATATCTACAGAAAGATGTGGCAAAGGTATGCGAGAGAGCTCATGCTTTTGAAACCAAACTCATTCGTGGATTTTCATTCTACCCGCCGAGGGGTGAAGCCCCGGAAGCGTACTTGGAGCAGGCTGTTGATCAGATTGGGCAGATTGCAGAGTGCTGCCATCGGTCAGATCTGACATTTGGTCTCGAGGTGGAGGCAAATCTTGTTGGCCAAAACGGAGATCTGCTTGCTGAGATTCATCGCCGGGTAAACCACCCAGCTTTGGTGCTCGTGTTTGATGCAGCGAATCTTCTTGTTCAGGGATTTTCAACCCGACAGGTTTTCAATCAGTGGGAAGCTATGAAGCCTGGTCTTGGTTGGGTGCACATTAAAGATTATCGAAAAGTGACAGCATCGATGCGTGGTAAGCATGTGAACGAGGATTTGCTTGCCCATTTTGTGCCAGCAGATCGTGGAGCGGGCGGCCATGTCAAAATACTGAAAGATCTCAAAGAAATGCTTCCTTCACTGACACGACGTCTCAAACGGCGAGGAATTCCTGGTGTCTTTCTTGATCTCGAACCACACGTTCGCGGTGGGGGACAATTTGGCGGAACAAGTGGTCCAGACGGCATGGGGATCGCATTGAGAAGTTTATGCGGGCTTCTTGATAAAACTTCGGTAAAATATCATCTGCGGGATTTTGATGACCTGTTAGCGGCGCGAGGCATGTAGAGCGTCGTAGCTTCAATATCGCATTGCGTAGGAACACAAAGAAAAATACTGATGGCTGAAACAACTGAACCGGGCAGCTATTTCGTCGCCAATTATCCGCCATTCGATCGTTGGACTGAGAAGGCTGTTCCTCAAGTGGGAGACGCGTTCGGAGCACCGGCCACCGATGCTGCACTTGGACTCTATCTACACATTCCGTTTTGTCGGAAGCGATGCAAGTTTTGTTACTTTCGGGTCTATACCGATGTCGCTGCATCTGATGTTGAGCGATATTCCAACGCAGTCATCGAAGAGGCACGTATGGTCGCTCATCAGACGGCAATACAAGGGCGTGCATTAAAGTACGTGTACTTTGGTGGTGGAACACCATCGTTTCTTAGTGTGAAGCAACTTGAACGTCTGGTTGATGGTCTACACAGAAGTTTCGGATGGGATGACGCGGAAGAGGTCACCTTCGAGTGTGAGCCGGGTACGTTGTCAGAGCCGAAAATTTCTGCCCTCAAGGAATTGGGCGTTACTAGAGTGTCTCTTGGCGTTGAGAACTTCGATGACGAGATCCTGGAGTCGAATGGACGCGCACATCTCTCGAATGAAATCTTTCGTGCGTGGGACTGGATTCAGAATGCTGGATTTCCAAGTACAAATATTGATCTCATTGCCGGAATGGTGGGGGAAACGACCGAGTCCTGGCAGCAGACGGTTGAAACGGCACTTCGTCTTGCTCCGGATAGCTTGACGATCTATCAGATGGAACTGCCATACAACACAGTCTTCGTTAAAAGTAGTAAAGATAACGGTGAGGCAACTCCAGTAGCCGACTGGCCCACAAAAAGGGGTTGGGTAGACTGGGCTTTTAATCGATTTGTGGAAGCAGGCTATTCAATATCAAGCGCATATACATTGGTTCGAGACCCCAAAGAGGTGGAATTCCATTATCGGGATATGTTGTGGGAAGGCAGTGATCTTGTCGCTCTTGGTGTAGCCAGTTTCGGTCATCTATCAGGAATTCACTACCAAAATAAGACCCATTGGGATGATTATCTGGAGGCCATTGATGCTCATGAATTGCCACTTGGTCGTGGCTTGGTAGCAAAGCCTCGAGAGTTACTTATTCGAGAGTTGGTGCTTGGTCTCAAAAAAGGTTCTGTTGACACCGTGCGGCTCTCCGACAAATTTGGTGTAAACCCAGTTGTCGAATGGTCAGAAGCATGGAGCGAATTGGCCAGACAAGGGTTTTTAGAGCCCATCGAAACAACGAGGTCTCCACAACTGACACGGAGTGGATTGCTTCAGGTGGACTCCCTTCTCAACCGGTTTTTCGATTGATAGACACGATCGGGAAGATTTTGGTTTTGGGCACAAAATGAGGGGCCAATTTGAGGCAGGCCCGTATGGATTAGTGAATCCGGCCGTCTGTTTTGTAAAAAAACCCGTTCAATGGGCTCCAACACGTAAGTAAGAGCTTTTTGACGTTACCTTTTCCCGGCATCTGCGGTTATCGTTGAAAGTAATCCTCAGGAGTTTTCTATGCGTTCGGCCCTCAAACAAAACATGTCCCCGTCGTTCAACACGTCTTCACCCGGCCTATGTGGTGACAGTCAGGCGATCGAGCGTATCCCGCCGTCCAAGGAAATGCGAGAACGCCTCCGAGCACTGTCTGCTGATATGGTTGCCTCGTGGTCATGCGAGGGGCTACCTGCCGACGTTAAGGTGCACGATGGACTGCGAAAAAAAGCTCAGGAACTCGTCGTGAGGGCAAATGCAGATGTGTCGTTTGTCGGATGGACGATGGTCACAATACTTTCTGAGGTATGGCGGTATCGTATTGCTTCCACTGCTGCAGGTCAGAGACTTCTCCTCTTGCCCGACTGCCCGCTCGCACAAGATTCATTGAAGGATGAAAATTGTCCTTCAATGTGTGGTCCGAGTTGTGGCATGGGTACGATTTGGTCAGCTGCACATGACAGTGGATGGGTTGTCGACTCAACCAGAAAAGCTGCCACAGCGATTGGTAGTCTGCTGTCTGGACAATATCAGGGTATTCTTGGAGTTGCCAGATTAAAAGATCTTGAGAAAGCCTTTGGCATGCTTCCGGCGTTTTCCTTTCCTGTTGCAGCGGTGCCTTATCAGCTTGCTGATGAAACGGGAAGCGCAGTAAGTACCTGCGACCAAGCCCTTCTCAATGCAGGCATTGATGTTGAGTGGGTCTTGAGTCTGCTTGGTGTCGCTGGTGGTTCGCCGGGACCTGTCGGTGACTATTTGCCATTGCTCCGTGAGGCCTCGGAATTATTTTCTGAAGAATCAATTGCTGAGCTTGCAAATCGTTACCACCTCGGAGACGGTTTCGGCTTGTCTTTGAGGGATCGCGTTGCTGAGGGGAGTGAGACTAAGGGCTCGCTGTCTGTGACTGCCCGCCTCGCTGGTGAGTTTCTGGGACGTGGTGGCAAGTTCTTGCGGCCATTCGTCACACTCGCCGCGTATGAGGCCCTTCGTGCTGATCTCGGCGACAAAAGGCAGGATGCTGATGCGCCTGTTGTGAGCCGTGAGACTGCTCGGGCGGCAGCTGTGTCAATCGAGATTTTTCATAAGGCGTCACTTGTTCATGACGATATAGAGGACGGCGACACGGCTCGGTACGGACGACCTACCGTTCATGTTGAGCACGGCACCCCAGCTGCAATCAATATTGGTGACTACCTTGTCGGTGCTGGGTATCGCCTCATTGCTGGACTTGAAGGTGCTGCAAGTCTTCGTAGTGACTTGTTAGCAATACTTTCAGACGCACATGTGAGATTGGCACGCGGACAGGGCGCTGAATTATGGTGGCGGGACGTCGATGACGAGGTGACCTCGGCGGAATCGCTGGAGATATATGGCTTAAAGACGTCCCCAGCATTCGAAGCGGCAGTGGCGATGGGTATTCGCTTGGCTGGATTACAGCCGCATGAGCCGTTATCAGTCACGCGGTATGCATTGCACGTGGGTACTGGTTTTCAGGTACTGAACGACTTGAAAGATTGGCAGGGAGATCTCGAGAACGACAGACGAGTTGCCGGTGATGTCCTTGGTGGAAGGCCAACTGTGATGTGGGCACTTGCACTTGAAAATCTTGACAGTTTTGGGAAGGAAGAGCTTCTAGGCATAAAAGCGGCATGTTCTAACCATCGAATAGAAGCAGGAAAAGATACAGCAACTGCAATTCAGACCGCGAGAAGACTCTATCAAAGGGCTGGTGTATTTTCGAAGGCTGCAGCAATTGTTGCAAATGAAAGAAAATTGGCAGTTGATGCAGTCAGAGATTGTGGTTATTCGAGATTGCGGGAAGTTTTGGAGTTTCTTCTCGATCTTGCGGTCCCCCAGCAGGCAATAGACGACCTGATGACCGCTGAAAGTAGCGTATAGTCCCACATTTGTGTTCTTGGGTGCACGTTTTCCGCAGTTGTCGGCATACTATTGTTATGGCCGAAAACAACGCTTCCACCAATGATGATGCAGTACACCGTGTTCGAGCACTGATAGAGAACTTTCATCCAGTAGAAACATTTGGAACGATTCTGGCCATTGATTCAAAAGATATTCCGGCACCATTTTATTCATTGCTGGCTCACCACTCGCACATGACTGTGGCGATGGAAGCTTTCCATGGTCATTCGGTTTCTCTTGAGGTGGTGAGCGTGGCTCCGGATGAAACAGATGGGCAGACTAGTTATACCAGGGAAATTCTACTCAGAAGCCCGGTTTTTAATGACAAGGCATTTGGTCTAACATCGCGGTCGGATAAAAATCAAAAAAAGACGAATCGCGTCGTCCAGTACGGCATTGTCAGAATTAATACGAATCGTTTGCCTCAGGAAGTGGTAGGACGCATTGAAGACGGCGGCATACCATTGGGTCGAATTCTAATTGAGGCTGATCTCCATCGAGAGGTTCGCTGCGTGTGTCTCTTTGAAGTAATGCCCGGTCCGTATTTTGGTAAACTTTGTCTTGGTAGTGAAAAACAGTCCGTACCACGGACATTCGGTCGCTTCGCAACAATTAGCATCTCAGAGCAGCCGGTCATTGAGCTATTCGAAGTGGTCGTACCAGCTGCCGAATAGTCTTTGATTGGCTACAAATTCGTTTGTTGTACCGTTGAAATGACAACCACTGGTTGTCGGGGTTTTGGCACTTCGGAAAACAGAGAGCAACCGAGTTTCTCGATTTTGTGATTGTGACGGCCCGAAAAAATTGAGCAAATGACGCAATTGTAAAAACAGCGGGGTTTGAGGTGTTTTGTTGGTGTTGACTCACTGCGTAAGATGTCAGTACAGTCCGGCATCTGGCAAGAATGGCAGGCAGGGCAAGCCCTGCGGGCGACTCGCAAAGGTCGTCCGTTTCCCAGTTCTTCTTGCCGGGTAGAGCCTAGGCGATTTTCTCCGAGATGGAATGCGGGGAGGTCTAGGGCCGATCGGTCGAAATGGACCGATCGGTGGATCGAGCGAGATGCCGATCAATGGCAATCAGGAGGCCTTAGGAAACATCATCATGGTACTTGATCATGGTAAGGGTTTCCGCTTTGACTAGCTGAAGGACGGCTAGAGAGAGGGTGGTAAGCAGATGCAGAAGACTGTGTACACGACTGGTGAAGCGGCCAAAATCTGTAAGGTGAGCCAGCAGACGATTATTCGTTGTTTCGACTCAGGACAGTTAAAAGGGTTTCGTGTTCCGGGCAGTCGGTTTCGTCGTATTCCACGAGATCAACTGTTCCTTTTCATGAGAGATAATGGCATTCCAACGGATGCGTTGGAAAGTGGTCGCAGAAAAATTCTTGTGGTTGATGACGACCAAGATCTTGTTGAACTGATCACGGATGTTCTGGAGCGTGATGGACGGTTCGAGACCCGCAGTGTCAACAATGGTTTTGATGCAGGCATGATGGTAAAGGACTATCGTCCGGACCTCATCGTTCTAGATGTCATGCTTCCAGATATTAACGGGAAAGAAGTCTGCCAGAGAGTTCGTAGCGATTCGACCATGGATGAAGTCAGGATCATCTGCATATCTGGTATGTGCGAACCTGACAAGATTGAAGATCTTAAAGCATGTGGTGCTAATGAGTTCCTTCAAAAGCCATTCGAAGCCGATGTCTTAGTCGATAGGATTTGTACTCTGCTCGATATTGAATCCGTCCCGGCAGCGTCATGAGATGATGGCCGTCGTAGGATGGTTACTTGTTAGCCGTAATTCAAAACCACATTTGGCACTTCCAGTCCCGCGTCAAGCCTTGATGGGCTTGACGCGGGCGGTGTCATTTTCGCTTCAAATAATTACTGAAGAACAGTCACTGCTTCAACAGAACCGTAGAACGAGCGGCTCGTGGCGAGACAGATGCTGGCGGCTGGCAGCGTCTGATCCAACAGTGGCTATCTGGCTTGCTTCTCAAGAGAAGCTACTGGAAAGCGGGGATCCCTTTGAAGCGAATACTTGCTCAGCAGGCCAAGCGGCAGCTGAATGGCTTGAGAGTTTGGAGGAGAGTCTAGTCACGTCTTCAAGCCCTCATGGCATGGCCTTTCTCCAACAGACGGAGTCAGTGTCTGTTCAGGAGTTGTATTCAATAACGTCTGTACCTTTTTCCAATGCTGATGCAAACATTGAACGGACAGCGGGTACTCGGTCGTCGGCTGTTCGCTGGCTTGATCAACTCCTTCGTGAATCACAGTCCCGTCAGGCTGATAAACCACGAATGTCTCAAGAAGAGCTAGCACGTGTCGTATCCCTTGGTGAAGGAGATCCGCAGGTTGCAATGCTTGATGAGTTACTTGTTGCAGCGAAAGCTTTGAGAGGTCTTTTTGCGGACTTTACCGGCCGTGTTTCTTCCGCGCGGCTCGAAGCCATACGCGAGCTTGCTTATGGAGCAGGCCACGAGATCAATAATCCACTTGCAAATATTGCCGCACGTGCGCAGGCCCTTCTTTATGATGAACGCGAGCCGGAGCGGCAGCGACGCTTGGCAACGATTGTGGACCAGGCATTTCGAGCAAGGGATATGATTGGTGGGCTGATGATTTTTGCAAGGCCCCCAAAGCCAAATCGAATTGAGGTGAATCTTGCAGAATTGCTTCAGAGCGTGTTGGCTTCAATGGAGTCAACGGCAGAAGAACATGGCGTACGGCTTACACTGGATGTTTCCTCAAATGAGGATCATGTCTTTGTGGATCGCGGGCAGATTGAAGATTCGATACGCGGCATTCTTTCAAATGCTATTGAAGCAATACTTCATGGTGGAACCGTTGCCGTCGAGGCTGTTCGAAGCGATCAGGGGTTGTTTCTAATCACCGTTCGCGACAATGGAATAGGAATGGATAGGGAAACAATGGCTCGTATATTCGATCCATTTTTTAGTGGCCGTGAGGCCGGGCGAGGCATCGGGCTGGGACTCTCAAAGGCGTTTCGTCTCATTGACGGCAATGGTGGCAACATATCAATCGAGTCTCGATTGCAGCAGGGAACCACTGTTTCGGTGACCCTTCCTGGCCCTCAAAGTTGATGCATGCTTCCTAGCTTTACACCGTGATCGTTTGCTGGAGGGTATTTCTGGGAATTGTGAGAACCAAAGGTATTTTCTTGTTGGTTCGCACTTGCCGATAATCGCCGTTGTTCTCTATCCTCCGCAAATACTACTATTCGATTAAGCTTAGCTAAAGGAATGGCTAAAGCTGGATACTTGCGGTGTAACGACGGAGCACGGACGCCCCTATGACTCTTTCTGGACGTAGTAAAACATCTTTTGCGTGGAGCAGCGATTCGGCCAACGGCCGATCCGACCCCAAACAGCGACACGACGGTGTCGGTAAATCCATCAACATAAAACAGATGGGTTCTCAGGCTGACTTGTCCGGTCGGCAGGTACACGCTGATACCAGTGGAAAAGTAACGGAAAGTTTGGCAGATCTAGCGCTGCAACAAACGTCACGGTGGTTTATCAAAAACCAAAATGCTGATGGCCACTGGAGGGGGCCACTGGAGGGGGATACTATTCTTGAGAGCGAATATCTTCTGATTTGCGGATGGGCAGGCCGTCTTGATCATAAAACGATGGTCGGATGTACTAAACGCATTCTCGCCGAACAGTTGCCAGAAGGTGGTTGGTCGATCTATCCGGGGGGGGAGGCTGATCCGAGTGCCAGCGTGAAGGCCTATCTAGCCTTGAAAATGTGCGGTTGTGATGCCGATTCTGAACCTATGAAGCGAGCAAGTACCGCGATCCAGAAAGCTGGTGGACCGTGGGCTGTAAATAGCTTTACTCGCTTTTATCTGGCGCTCCTTGGACAAATTTCTTACTCAGACTGTCCGGCTGTTCCTCCCGAGATGATTCTCCTTCCGGATTGGTTTCCTATAAGCCTTCACCGGGTTTCAGCTTGGTCACGAACGATGATCGTGCCTCTTTCATTAATATGGGCTTTCAAGCCAGTACGAACGTTACCGCAAGATAAAGGCATTCAGGAACTCTTTGCAGATCGTTCATTTGAGACAAGAAAACGTTCAGTTGGTGGGAACGACGCTTGGTCTCGATTCTTTCGGATTGTTGACTCTGTAATCAAGTCCGTCGATTGCTTGGGCTTCCGGCCCCTTCGGCGACGAGCCGTCATGGCGTGTCGACAATGGATGCTTGAGCGTTTTCGAGGTAGTGATGGTCTGGGTGCCATTTTTCCCCCTATTGTCTGGAGTATTGTTGCGCTTCGCGCGATGGGTTGCTCTGATGATTCCGCCGAAGTGAATGAGTGTTGGAAGCAACTAGAAGGTCTCCTTGAGCGTCCGGATGAGGAAACGATTCGGGTCGAGCCCTGTCGGTCCCCTGTTTGGGATACAGCGATAGCGTTACGAGGTCTTGCTGAACTTAGGTCGCCGTTAGGCAATGTTTCCAACAGTATGAGTACCGCTGTTGATTGGTTGCTTGCTCGAGAAGTTCGTTTTGCGGGTGATTGGTCTCGCCGAATACAAGCAGTCCCCTCTGGGTGGTGTTTCGAGTACGCCAATCGGTATTACCCCGATGTCGATGATACAGCGATGGTCCTCATTGCGTTTTCATCCTGGATGAAGCAACAGAATGTGCCACTTCAAGACAGCGACTGTCGACGTCTGAGTTGTGTGAAAAAGGCAACTCGTCGGGGTATTCAATGGTTGACGGCCATGCAGAATAGTGATGGAGGCTGGGGTGCATTTGACCGGAATAATAACCACGAGTTACTCTGCAGGGTTCCGTTTGCCGATCACAATGCGATGATTGATCCGAGTTCACCGGACCTTGCAGGCCGCGTGCTTGAAGCATTCGGCAGCCTTGGCCATGGAGTGGGTGAACCCGCTGTCAGTCGGGCAATTGAATACCTTCGTGCGACTCAGGAACCTGACGGAAGTTGGTTTGGTCGGTGGGGAGTCAATTATATTTACGGTACGTGGCAGGCTATCGAAGGCCTTCGGGCGGTGGGTGTTTCCCGAGGCGACCCACTTGTTGCACAAGGTGTCAAATGGCTTAAGTCAAAGCAACAGGCAAATGGTGCGTGGGGTGAAAGTCCGGCAAGCTACGCGGATCCGTCCTTGAAAGGTGTTGGAGAGCCGACAGCTTCACAGACAGCCTGGGCAGTTGCCGGTCTTGTGGCCGCTGGTGAATATAGCTCTCCGTCAGCACGTCGGGGTGTTCAGTGGTTGTTAACAACCCAGCGTCCTGATGGCGATTGGAATGAGGCCGCATTTACCGGAACAGGTTTTCCGAAGGTCTTCTATCTTCGCTATCACTACTACCGAATTTCCTTTCCGTTGATCGCAATCGCCCGATGGCATGCGTCGTTAGGAACTGAAAACACGAGACGGGATCGTGAGCAGATTCGACCACGAAAGAAATCGTCCGAAATGTTTGAAGGGGTATTGGCATGAGTGTTCCTGTTGGACAAATGATGGCAGTCTTGCGACATGTTGCAGTGCAACGTATTAGAGGAAATCATAGGTACCCACTGGTACTTATGCTTGAGCCTCTTTTTCGATGCAATCTTGCATGCGCTGGATGCGGAAAAATTCAGCACCCAAGTGAAATTCTTCGACAGCATCTCTCACCAGAACAGTGTTTCAACGCGGTGGATGAATGTGGCGCTCCGATTGTTGCCATACCAGGTGGTGAGCCTTTGTTGCACCCGCAGATTGAAGAAATTATTGCTGGGATCGTAGCCCGTAAGAAGTATCTCTATGTGTGTACGAATGCGATCAAACTTGAGGAGATGCTCTCGCGGTTCACGCCGTCAAAGTATCTTGCCTTTTCGATCCATCTCGATGGGCTGGAAAAGGAGCACGATGCGTCAGTCTGTCGTGACGGAGTGTACGAAATGGCAGTCAATGCGATTCGTGCTGCACGGAATGCTGGCTTTCGTGTGACAACGAATTCCACCCTGTTTGCGGATGCTGAGCCAGAGCGTTGCCGTCAGTTTTTTGATGAAGTGATGCAGCTTGGTGTGGAGGGGATGATGGTTTCCCCGGGTTATTCGTATGAGAAAGCACCAGAGCAAGATATTTTTCTGAGTCGTGAGAGAAGTCATGGTCTTTTCCGAAAGATATTCAAAGGCGGAACAAGCCGGTGGAAATTTAATCAATCTCCAGTTTTCCTTGAATTTCTAAAAGGCAATTGGGACCTTGAGTGCAGGCCGTGGGGGACGCCGTCGTACAGTCTTTTCGGATGGCAGAAACCATGTTATTTACTTGACGAGGGATATGCTGAAAGTTTTTCGGACCTCATGAATACTACTGATTGGAATTCATATGGTCGAGCGAGTGGAAACCCAAAGTGTCAGCAGTGTATGGCGCACTGTGGATATGAGCCGGCAGCTGTAGAAGCCACCTTTGGGTCGTGGAAAGGTTTTTTACGAACTGCCCGCTTGGCGTTATTTGGCCCGCCACGAGATCGCCATGAGTCCGCCCCTGTTCTTCCTGCAGGACGGCAAACTTCGGCACTTCCGATGCTTCCCATTATTGATTCCGTACCAGCGAAGACCGTAGCCTGAAAAGATTGGTATTCAAAAGGTCGACCCAATCGACACGCATGAAGATCAGGCTGTAGAAACAAGTGCTCGTTGAGCTTCAATTGCAGCTCCCCGGGCACCAGCAGTATCGCCGTTTGGCATTATCTCAATTGTGATGCTGAGTTGCTCTTCTCTCTGGCTTGGCATGCCTTTTTTTACCTCGGTGACAAACCACTCTTGGAAAGTCTCTTCTGTTTCGATGGCGCCGCCTCCTATGATCAGGGCATCGGGGTCGAATACATTGATCATTTGGTCGAAGAAAAGGCCTAGAGCTCTCGCTTGAACCTGAAAAATTTGCTGGCACATGGCATCACCAGCGGCAGCAAGGCCACGAACCTGAATTGCTGCCTTTGCAGGATCAAGAGATGCCAATGGATGATCGCTGTACTTTTGAAGATAATGAGGAAGTAGATTTTTTCTGATTGCTGTAAGTGAACAGAGCGACTCGAGATCACCGTCGCGACCACAGTTACAATGTGCTGTGTATCCTGCTAGCTCAGGAAGCATTGCCGTAAGACTTTCGGTCGGAATCAAAACATGGCCAAGTTCGCCACCAAAACCCCGGCTACCGGCAACAACAGTGCCTTTATGAATAATCCCACCACCAAGCCCCGTCCCGATGATGGCAGATACTGAAGTCTTGTTCGGTCGATTCCCGAAGATGGTCGTGTGGCCCCACACGGCGGCTGCATTCCCATCGTTTAAATAATGAACAGGAACACCTAATATTTTTTCGAGTCCACCACGAATATCAAACCCAGCCCAGTCAGGATGAACAAAATTTGTTGATCCACGACTGCTAAAGACTCCATCCGCGGTAGCTGGCCCAGGTGTATCGAGCCCGATTGCGGCAATTTCCTCGCGACTTCTTCCTGCTTTAGTGACGGCTTCTTGTAGACCATCAACAATCTGTT
>WLWF01001251.1_pt1 | contig 21641 bp, 7 predicted proteins | sample 6718331 | NCBI WGS metagenome assembly WLWF01 (sample SAMN12718692, study PRJNA515312) | sponge metagenome | isolation source: marine sponge | host: Mycale hentscheli | place: New Zealand: South Island, Marlborough, Capsize Point | collected 2003-05-01
GTTTGCCCAATATGCGGCAGACATTTTACCTTTTTTTATGTTCTTTCCGTGACGAGCTTTAAAACTCTTCCTCTTCGCTTTCATCTTCTCTGACTCACCCTTCTTTGGCTTGCCAGCAGTTGATGCGCCTTGCTCTCCAAATCGGATTAGCTTGGTCTTGTCACCAACTTTAGCCATTACTATGTGGCTTTTTTTAGCGTTAGATGGAGTTCTCTTAGGTTTATTAAAACCACTAATTCCCAAACGCTTCATAGTGGCTTTCGCCCTGCTATGTTTACTTTTTTCTGCCACGTTTTACCGCTTTTACTCGTTTACCCATACCCTTCTTAGCCTTCTCCCTCTTTTTTCTTGCGAGTTCCGATTTAGACATTTCCGATTTAGTCTTCGGAGTCTTCTTAGAAACACGCTTGGTAGGTCTGCAATACTCGTTCTTACCACCAGAACCACAAGCCTTACCTGTTCGGGTATCAACCCATTTTTCCTTTTCCCACCTTTTTAGGCTCGCTCCCTTCTTACCTTTCTTAACCGTGCCGCTTGCCTTTCGACATTTGGCAATAGCCTGAGATGCTCGTGCGCTTGGAAATACCTTGTACTTCGCCTTGACTTTTTTATAACACGCATCCTTTGGCATATCTCAAAGGTACGGAATTTTGAGGATATAACATTGTGTACGTCAGGAGCGTTATCTTAACGACCTTTCAAACTTGAGTATGTTGTCATTGTGCTTGTAGAAATCATCAATACTTTTGTATTTTCCTTTTGAAACGCTGTTAATGGATTCAGACCTCCTCCAATTACCGTAAATACTTTTGAGTAATTTTATTTTCTTAGAATCACTTACGTTTTTATAATCTCTTGTATTAATTAGTTTTTCAGCTTCACGCCTAATAAAGTCTCCCTTTAACCTTTGAAGTTCTTTAACCGAAAATCCATGAATAAAAACATCAACGCTTACTCCCTTTTCCGTTATTTTTCTTGGTTTATCCTCTATCATTGAAGGCATAACAGACCTTTCTCTTGTTTCTTTGTAGAGCCTTAAAACTTCTTTTTCTACTTCGTTTACTATTTTGGAATCTCCGTTTTTACCAAATGACTCCCTTACCTTTCTATTTTCATCTCTTCCGTACCACCTTTTTCTTACCCCAGTTCCTACGTCTTGAGCCGCCCCTAAATTAGAAACCCCTTTTGCTATTGTAAAAATGTTATTCTTAAAGCTTGGGCTTGAAAGCAAGTCAAAATCTTCTTCTTCATAAGCATCTGCAACCACATATACAGTTTCCAAAATACTACCTAAAAGCTTTCCTTCTGGACCTAACATTTTCCATTCCTTAGTTGCTTTATCGTCTTGGCTTACCGTACTGTAAAACATACCATCAGCAATCTTCTCTCCAAGCTCTTCTTTACCCGCTTTTTTATATGCCTGTCTTACTCCATAAGCAATAAGTGACTGCATAACTAAAGATTGTACAACTCCAAACTTCCCAAATAAAGCAGTCCAAACAGAATCCCCAAGAACCCTTGCTTTAAATACATCCCAATCCCAATTATCAAATTCTTCATCCCAATCATCACCATTCAATAAAGCACCGAACATACCAAGAATCAAAGTTCCAAGTGCCATTCTAAAGCTTGTGTAAGCTCCAAGACCAAAAAGAGAAGATGCAAGTCCTCTTGCTGCTTTTCTCTTGTTTTCAAATTCAGCTCCACGCTGCCTTCCTTTATCTCTGCCAATTGTTTCTGACAACGTAGGCACACCAAGAGTAGTAACTGCACTTAGAATTTGCTCATTCTCATTTGTGGAAAATGACCTAACAAACCTATTCGCATCCCAAATCTCGCCACCCTTTATATCTTGAAGAGATTTTTGTTCCATAGAGCCAGGTCCACCCATTCTTGTTGCTAACTGATCACCATATGCTATTGAAGCTTCAAGTTCATCTTTATATTTTGCCCTGTATTCAGGGTCTTTTACAAGCTTGTCGAAATCAAGTTCTTTACCTGTAATTTCCTTAAACCTAATAGCGGCTCCCCCTATTGCAGACTGAACAGTCCCAATAAGGTCAGGGAACTTTATAAGTCCCGTATTGAAATCTCCCATAAAATCATCCACGCCTGATACAACTTTACCAGGAATGGTTTTTGACGCAGAATATATTAATTCTTCAACTTTATTTGAATCACCTCTCCTTACAGCATCTGTTATGTATGACCTTTTTCTTGACATTTCAGAAGAAAGTACTCCTGCCCTTGCTACGTGAATAGAGTTTAGAGCTTCTAAAACCTGTTGATTAGACACATCTCTTTTCATAGATGCGTTCTTATAAAACGCATTATTTGCATCTTCATCAATATGTATCTTACCTAATTGAATAAGTGACTCAACAGTAGCCTTAGATATGCCAGCTAAAGTGTTTTTCTTTAGCTTTCTGCCCATTGAATCATAAATGTTTCCGAAAAGACCCTTTTGCTTATAGTCTCTTGACAAGGTATTTTTCACGTAGGATTCAACTACCCTTTTTAAAGTGTCTGCAAATATTTTAGCGTCAGCGTTTCCGCTTCTACTTGCTTCAGATATAAATGCATTTAATTCTGCTAAAGCAGGAGCAATACTTCTTTGTAAATCGATGGATGCTGCTGTTTGCATAAAATCATCCATTGCATCAAAGCTAAGAGCGTTAACTCCTGTTTCCCTTGATTTTACAGCACTTGTCTTTAAAGATGGTCTACCTACATTGTTTGAAACATCAGATAATAAATCCTCAATACTTTGCTTTCCTTCAATTGTTGACCTTGGCTGGTATCCCATAAAAAAATCAACAGGGCTTGACTCAATCACTTCAGACATAAATCTCACATCGTCTTTTGATTCAGCCATAACCTTATCCATAAAGTCAATCAATGAACCGCCCTTGTTCTTCTCTATAGCTGAAAGCATATTTTTTGTTAATGGCTTTCCATTTCTAAAGTATTCGTTTTTTATTCCGCTAAGTACAGCTCTTTTCTTTTCTGATAAACTTGAGCTTTCTAATGTCTTATTTATGTAGTCAAGAGGATTTCTTATCTTGGCATTGTCTGGGTTCAAGTCAAACTCTCTTGACCTAAAATATACAGACATAAGAGTTGTGTTATGTAAAGGACTCCCATCCATTTTCTTAAACAACTCGTTAGCTTTTTCGTGGACTCTTGCTGTACGTGTGTTCGCATTTACAAGAGGTCTTATTACCTTGCTTATTTGCTCATACAATGGTTTTCCTTTTAACCCTTTTATAACTTCATCAGCGTAGTCAAGAACCTTTTTCTCAATATCTTTTGCAAGATCTCTTGAGTTCTTTAATGTGGCAGGATCAAAAACCCTATCTAATTTTGCAATTTCCCCAGCATTAGAAACAAAAGACTCAAAAAGCTCATCTTTTGTCTTAACTCTTTTTATGGGAGATTTAGGGTCTAACTTCACAAAATAATCAAGAATCCTTCCGCCTTTAATTCTATTCATAATCTTAAAAGTTGCATTTGTAACCATGCCACGGTTAAGATTTTCAAAAACAACAGGTAGCTTATTAGCCTCTGTTCTTGTAAGGTAGTCTATGTCAGATTCTTTTATGTTATTGAAGAACTCAGCAATATTCACTTCTTGTTGAACTTTGCCTTTGAATTTCTTCATATCAACCTTTGCTTCGCCAGCTTCTTCCATCTCCCTAAAAACCTCTTTGGCATCGTCCATCTGCTCAGATATCTTTTTTGCTTTTTCTAGTGCAGTTAGGTCCTTCCCTTCTTTAGTGTAAAAACTTTTGTATGCAGCGTTTATAGCTTTTCTGTTGTTCTTGAAGAACTCTATTTGTGATTCTGAAAAACCGTTTTCTTTTAAATAATCATCTATTTTTTCAGTTTCTTCTTGAGTCTTGAAATCATTAAGCACATCTGCAAAAGACTGTATGTCAGTTATTTGCTGGTCAAGTTCATTCTTAAACTCAGACATAAATTTAGCAAGCTCCTCAAGGTCTTTAGCTGAAGGAGATTTCTTTGAAACACCATCTATTACATCAACAAACCTTGGGAGTAATCCGATAGGTATATCTTCAGTGGTTATCCCAGCAAGTTCTTTAGCTGCTTGAGTTAGAGTTCCAAACTTGTTCTTTTTAATATTAGTTTTGAAGTCCTTTATTTTCTTGTCTGACTCTTTTACGATGTTTCTTTTGTATTCGTATTCTATTACACGAACAGCTTTTTCAAGTAGCCTTTCAATGTTCTCTGCATTTACATCTCTTGAAGATTTTAGAAGTTCAGAGGCTTTATTTCTTGATATTTGAGAAAGACCTGCATCTTTAGCGATGTCATTTACAATTGCTTCAAAAAGTTTTCTTGCTTCTTTGTCGGCTTTACTTTCTTTTTTTAGCTTTTCAATCTTGTCTTTGTACTCTATTTTTTCAGCTTCTTTTTTAGCCTTTATTTTCTCAACGGCTTTTTCAGTTCTTTCTTTAACTGCATCTATTTTAGCTTGAGCAGTTTCTTTTGCTTTTTGAATCTTATCAGACTCTTTTTGCTTCATTGCGGCAACATACTCCTCAAATCCTTGCTTGAACTGTTCTTTAATTGTAAGACCCTCAAGTTCTGATGTAATTGAAACAGGTCTTTTCTTGTCCATTGTAGCGGTTTGCTTCGCTATATCTTCAAGGACTTTTAATCTTTGGTCAGGAGCGAGTTTATCCAACTTGCCACTTAATGCAAGATTTGTAGCTGCTTCGTTTACAGCCTCCTGTTTGTTCTTAGTCTTCTGTGCATCGTAAATCTTCTGCACATCTCCCATCCATTCTGTCACTACTTTGTCAGAATCAGTGTCTTCTAAGGGCTTTCTTTTTCTTCTTGCGCCACCGAACAGTAATGGAAGTGCCATAAGACCAATTGGAGCATCGCCATCTGCTGGGGACTCTTTTTTAGATGGTTTTTCTATTGGGTTCTCTCCCATATAAACATCTAATCCATCAGCATTCTTAGATACTTTTTGTATATACCTATTGTTAAATGCAGAATCATCTCCTTTTTTTGCTTTTGCAAACTCAGTTCTATTAGACCAAGCTAACGGAAGAAGTTTTTCAAAATCTTCTTTCATATTAGACGGAATCTCATTGGTGTAAATATCCAACAATACCGACATTGTAGCGGCTGAAGATTTATTCATGTCAAATAAATCATTAGTCTTATTTATCTCAAACCTTTCTTTTACTTTTTGATTTACACTTGATAGTCTTATTTGAGTAACACCAACACTTGCGTCTGACGCTTTGATTTGTTTACCTAAAACAGTAACATCCTCAAACCCTACACCTTCTAACTCTGATTGAATCCTGTCTTTTATTGCCCCTATTTTGCCTCTTGGACCGCTATATGTTCCAAAGCTACTTTCTTGCCCAAAAATTCCGTATGCAACTTTAGCTATTCTGTTGTATATGTCATTTGATATAGCAGGATATAAAGACATAATATCAGCCTTGTTTTCAGAAATTCCAATTAGAAACTCTTTAGAAGACTGAGACACAACACCCTTTGCTTTTAAAGTAATTGGCTGCGCTTGAAATGGCTTTGTAGACGGAGTTGTCCTATTTACTTTAGGGTCTTCGCTTTGAAATCTTAATTCACCATCAACAAGTTTAAACACATTGTTTGGGTTGTCTGGAAGTACATAAACATTGTTCCCCGATGTAAGACCTCTTTTTACAAGGTCTGATAAATCAGCATATTGAAAGTTTACGCAGCCATTTGTTATTCTGTTATTGTCAGGATTACCATCTGACATAAGGACTGACCTGTGAACATTTGAAGGCTTATGTAGAGCCATTTCAGTAGATATCCCTTGTTCTGTGTTTAGATAAAAAGCATCTTTTCCTTTATATTTTCCAACTTTATTTATTGTGAAAATACCAGCTCCCGTTGTTCTTGTTCCTTCGTTCCAATTTGTTCTTGACGAATACCCATCTTTTATGTATCTAATACCGTTGCTGTGAAGTTTTGTGGCTACAGATATCGGAACTTGCTTGCCAGTTTTACCGTCAATATATATTGATTTCAACTTGGTTTCTATGTCACCAGGGGTTTTCCCAACACCAACCTCATATGAGGTTATTAGGTTTTCTCCCTTAAACAAATGTGCGCAACCTGTAGACTTGTCAACTATAATGTAGTTCTCGTTTTTATTAGCTTGACCTTTTCTTATTATGTCTATGTTGTTCTTTTTATTTACAGCCTCTTGATCCATGTACATTTTATCAAAAGACTGTAGGTTTTCAACCTTGATATTGTCATATGCTTTTGATTTAGCAGTCGGAGCCTTTACGCCAGAAATATTAAATGCATTTGCAACAATTAGAAGAGACATTATTGCTTTTCTAATTCTTGATGCAATTCTTTGAAGAAGTGTTTTGGGTTCTTTTTCAGTTTTATCATTTATCTGATTTTTTACCTCTTCTTCAATTTTAGACTCAACCTCAGACTCATCAATACCTTCTTCTTCAGCAACTTTTTTCTTTTCTTCTTTTGTTACTGTTGATTTAATCGTCTCTTTTACAAGATCTTTTTCCCCACTACCTTCTTCTATTTTCTTGTTTACCTTTTCTTCCGACTTTGCTTCTTCTTTGGTGAGGGGTTCTATTTTAGGTTTTTTAATAATCCCATAAGTTAATTTCCCATCCTCCTTCATTCCAATAGCATCATACCCTAAATCCGAAAGTATTTCCGCAGCTATTTTTGCGACTTCAGGTTTATTTAGCTTAGTATGAGTCATTTCAAGTTTTTTACCTGCTAATTTTTCATATTGCTTTATTTTTTCAGATATTGACTTCCATTGCTCCTTAGTAAGTTCTTTTGACTTTATCTTATTAGTCATTGCTTTTCGGAACAGATTTGCAATGTTCTCACTCGTTACGTATTGGTTTGGGTTTTTATAAGGAAGTGAGAATACGTTTTTAGGTTTATCTATTTCTCTTTCCTCTACTGTTAGCTTTCCTGATTCATCTTTCCCAGCATACTCATCCGCAACTGTTTTATCTTCCGAAACCCAATCAAACCCTTCGTTTTCAGTGTCCTTGTAATTTTTACCCTTGCCTCTATAAACAGTTATTTTTTCTTTAATTTCTGCTTTAGGAGCGTCCTTTGGTTTAATTGTTGGTTTTTCCTCAACAGGAGCAGCCTCTTTTGGTGCTTGCTCTTGAATGGCATCTTCTATTAATTTTTCGTTCTTAATTACATACTGCTCCTGTTTCTTTGTTCCTGCCTTTATCTTTCCATCAACAGTTATTAGTTTTACAACATCTGCTTTTGATTCATTTATAGCTTTCACCTCAGCATCCCTGTATTGACCAGGTGTCATTCCAGTTCCGTCAATCTCAACAACTTCAAACGTAGTACCCGATGGTAATACTGTTTCAGAGATACCTTCACCCCTTGCGTAATCTTCTGCTAAATTTTTATATACAGCAGTAAAAACTCCTTCTACCCCTTTATGAGCATTTATTCTAATTCCCTTGAGGTCTTTTTTGCCTCCGACACCTTTGAATATTTTAATTGGCTTGGTAGAAGTGTGTGTTCCGCTTTTTACATCAGTTATTTCTACCTTACCATCTTCTAATGACTTTTCCGTTTCCTTTAAAACAGGCGCAGCCTCTTTTGGCTCTACTTTACCCTCACCAAGTGCTAACTGTTCTTTTGCGGCAGGTTCTTTAGGAGTAGGTTGTGTTTCGGCAAACTTTTTTGCCATTTCCATTTCATACTCCTCTCTTGTGAGTTTTACATCACCCTTGCCGTCATTACGATTTACTTCTGCGTATTCAGCCTCTTTAGGGCTTGTAAATACTTCAGGCTCTTCGTAAGTAGGTTTCTTTTCGGCAGGAACGGTTTCAGTCGCAGGTTCTTCCTTGCCTTCAGTAGGCTCTTCAGTCTTTTGCGCCCCGTCAAACTCTTGCTCAAATTCAGCCTCGGTCTTCTCGCCTTGCCTTTTTTCAAGCACTTCACGCATTTCTTTGCCTGTAACTTTGTAAGAATATGCAATTCCCTCTTTAGTTGTTTTTTTGCCCAAAGGAATACCTAAGAAAGTTCTATCAACTTCCCTCTCAACTTCTAGTTCTCTTTTTACTCTATCCCTAAACTCTACAGGTACTTCTTCAAGGGATGAAACAGTAAACTCTTGAGATTCATTTTCAGGCATATTCTCAACTAATAATTTCATATCGTTATATGAAACAGTCTGAGGTTTACCCGGCTTACCTGCGTAGTATTCTTTAATATACCCCGTAAGAACATCAGCCTCTGCCGTTTCCCCATTTTTCTGAAGCTCATCACGAGCCTCTTCCATTCTCCTTATTCGTAATCCAGACTTACCCTTTCCAATCAATCCTCTTGCACCTATTATATTAAATACTAATGCATTTACTATTTGTCTTTTCCCTATTTCAGAAAGGTGAGAGTAATTCTCCTCTAAATAGTTTTGCATTGTTTCTCCACCAGCAAAATCATCTATAGCGGCTTCCATTGTTGCGGCAGCTTCCATTGTAATGGTCCCCGTCAGTGCGTTTGACCATACAGAGTCCCCTATTTTATTTAACCTTGCAAGCTCTCCTTTGAATCTTAACGGAAACTTGTCAAGTCCATATTTTCTAAACCTATTTCCCAATATATTGAATGTAGCACCTGCACCTGGCTTCATACCAACCGCTTGCATTGTTGCTTCTTCAATACTTGCTTCTGCGGCTATTGCAAGTCCTCTGTGGAACTTATCACCTGTCTTCCATCCATCTAATATTTTTTTAAATCCTGTAACGGCTTTTGCAGCACCAACAGCTTTGTTTGCCACCGCAAGTTCAGCAATTACAGGAACAAATGAAGCAACACCCTCCTGAACCTCAAGGCTTATTGATCGTTCTGCATTTTCTTTCTGATCCTCTGTTAACTCAATTCCATGAGACTCTAATTGAGACATGGCAATGTCAACAAATTTAACGTCAGACATACCTATTTCCTCAGTCATACCCTTTGGCAAAACCTCCTCTCCTATTACCTCCAACATTCTTGTTGGATACAAATCATAACCCCAAATAGGGTGCGTGGCTTGTTCTTTTTTTACCTGACCAGGATCAATGTTTAATAGCGACATATTCCTTGCAGATATCCTTCTTGACATCAACTCAACATTCCTGTCGTGCCATCTTTCCGATTCTTCTGATAATTCATCATCAGTTTTATTAACAGCAGTTCTAACGTAATAATTTGATATATCGGATAGAGATACGTCATTGAAAAATAACTTACCATCAACAGTGTCAGATTTATATCCCTTTGATGTAAGTAACTCAATAGCTTGACGATGCAATAATAAATCAGCCTTACCTGTTCTTGTAAGTGGAATTTCTATGTTACGCTTTGTGTTTTGACCGTAAGATTTATGTTCGTTATCTTCAAGTCCAGCCCTTATATATACGTCCTCTATATTTTCTTCAAAGCTGAGTTTTTCCATCTCGTCTTGAATCTGCATAGTGAGATCCATAACATGGGGGCTATCTAATTTATCTACACGTTCACCCGTTCTCATGTCATAAAAAGCCTCTCTGTCAGACCCAAGTTCTTTTCTTGCGTCCTCGGCTTTAAGTAAAAGGTCGTTGTAATTTTGTTGTATTGACTGATACTTTGAGGATTGAGGGGTTGAAGAGGCAAGTTGGTCCCTTGCTGATTTTAATTCGTTGTTTATATCATATAATATCTTTTCATCAGCACCCCACTTTTCTTGATTTGAAAGTTCACCAAAAATTCCCGCTTTTGTTTGTTTTTCGTCATAACCTGCATCTGCGAAATCACGAGACATAGCATTAAGCAATCTTTCATACTTTACGTTGTTAAAATTTGCTTGGTAATTAGCTATAGCACTTTTAGTTCTCTTTCTTAAATATGACTCGTCAAGATTTATAAAGTCTTCCCCTTGAGATTCAATCGGTAAAGATTGAGTCATTCCTACAGCCCCAATACCAGTTGGACCAAATCCCCCTGGCGGCTGGAGAAGTTCTATTTTAGTTTGCGCCTGTCTGTAAAGCTCATTTGTAAGATTCTGAACGTCTTCTTCATTTGCAGACATTATTCTTTTAGGAAATCCGTATGCTTCAGGGTCAGACAGTACTTGATTAACCCTTCTTTGAAGCTCACCAACCTGTGCGCTGAAATATAACTTTAAATCATCATCAGTCTTAACGGAATCAGGTGGAGGTAATGCTGTATAGTCATCAAGAAACTCATTTGGTTCATCTATTCCGAATAAAGTATTGTTACTCGCAGATTGTTTTTGAACTCTTTGTTGTTCTTTTTGTCTGGATTCTAATTTGGTTGTAGCATCAATGCCAGCAATGTCCAAAGCCTCACGTTCCAACTCGTCATAAGAATCAAGGGGGCTTTTTGAAGATTTAGGGCTTTCAAGTAAAGAAGAAATCCTATTTATTTCGTCTTGCCCTGCTTGGTATCTATCGTTTTCAAAAATTTGCGCTCTTGCGCCTTCAATATTATAATTAAGACGATTAACTCTTTTATTGTAAGAGTCAATTTGCGCTTGTGTTTCAAAACCTAAAGCCTCAAGTTCGCCAAGGTCTTTAGATTCGCTTTCTATCTGATTTAAAGTTTCATCTACAGACTCGTATTCATCAGGCTCTCTAACACCACCTGTAAGTTCAAGAAGCCTTTCAGAGATTCCCTTTTCGACAGGAACATCTTCCTCAACTGGTGCTTGGTCTAATACGCCCTCTGAAACTTGAGAAATAAATTCCTCACCCGTAGGTTGAGTTTGGTCTACATCCCTAAGTACGCCCTGACCAACTGAAGGAGATGGTGTAGGTTCTTCCGAAACACCTCCAAAACCCTGTAAAGCAGCGTCCTGAGTTGGAGCTTGCTGAGTCGGTTCGGTCTGCTCTTTTTTTTTTACATCATACTTTCCGTAAAGCCCATCAAGATAGTCTGTTGTGACTTCTGAATTTGGCTCATAATGGTTTATAAGCTTTGTAATCAGCGTGTCTACATCTTGATATTTTTCAGATATTGACTTATAGTAGTCATCTGTAACATCCACGTTTGGCTCATAATGATTTATGAGTTTAGTTACAAGATTTCTCTGAGGATCTACTACTTGATTTTGTAAATTTGGATCTTGCTCCATTATGTATTATTTATTCAAATGATGGGGTGTTTGCTCCGCCAGTTGATGATGTCGTTCCTGACGTAGAAACCTTCATAAACTTATCCATAGCTTTCTGTAGAGAACCTTCAGTCATAGTTCCTATGTTTTTAGATGTCTGTAAGACTGATAAAAGACTTTTAAATAAACCTTTATCTTCCTTGATATACATTGACTTTGGAAGTTGGTCTGGGCTTTTTCTCTTAAATTCAGTAAGAACGTCAGAATCATTAAACAAATTAGTGAAATACGATTCCTTATCTCTTTGGTCAATTGGGAACATTATATCGTAGTACGTATCCGTATCTCCAGATTCATCCTTGTATTTAGCTGCCTTTTGGAACTTGCCTTTTTCAAGGGTTATATCATTGTCTATTGTCATCTCAACAGCCCCCTGATCGCCAGTTAAAATAACCGTTGATCCAGCAGGGATTGCCCAGTCTGTAGTTGGTGTCTTGCCGCCTGCAATATTGGCGAAGAATGAATCAGACTCAGGAGTAAGGAACTCTTCGGGTGTTGTTTCGGGAGTTCCGCCCTTTGTTTTGAGATGGCTCTCAGTACCGTTTTCTAAAATTATTTCAGTTAGGTCTTGAACAAACGTGTTAGAAGTAGGGTCTAAGAATGCCAAATTATTACCAGATCCTGTTTGTATTACTACTTCTTCTTCACCTATAGCCGAAGGTCTTCCAACGCCCCCAGATACCTTTACTTTTAATCCAAAAGGCTCTAAATATGACTCCATAGCTAAGTTATCCTCCACATTATCTGGGTCTGCGGCTATAGCATCAGTTACATATTTTTGCACTTCACCTGTTATCTTGTCAAGTCTCGCTTGCTCTATCTGCTCTGGAGTTGAACTCTCTGTAGATACTACAGATGATGGTTTTCCTGAGAAACTTACATCTCCAATATTATCATCGGTAACTACGTAAGTAGGTTTGGTTGTTTTTTCAGCGAGAGGTCTTCCAAATCTTTGACCCCCTATTTTGTCTTGGAAAAGAGACCTCATATATTCAGTAGAATTGTCAATTAATCCTGTTCCGTCAAAGTCATCTGAAGTTAAGTTCATATTTCTCCTCATGGTTTCAACATTACTCTCTCCTCCTCCTGCCCATAATGCACCCATTTCTTCATAAAAAGCTTCAGGGTCTTCAACTTTTGAAAGGGGAAATCTATACTCGCCTGTTTCTGGTACAAGCTCAGGTTTTAGGTTGGTGGATTTTAGAGGCATACCCTGCAAAATTTTGTTTGCCCATGACATTGCGTCTACTTTTGGAATGGCTTGTGAAGCAAAAGTGCCGCTTTTTGAGTCGTAATCAATTTCATCTGGATATAATTTAAGTATGCTTTCGTCAGAAGTTTCTCCTTCATTAAGCCCATTCATTGCGTTAATGTACTCTGCGCTTGTCCAAGAATTACCCTCTCTAGCAGCTTTCTCATATAGGTTGAAGTTTGTTTTCTCATCAACCAAGTTGTTCATGCCGCTTCTAAAATCTGCAATTCTATTCTGAACACCACCACGATCTCCATTTTTATTTAGATTAATAACATCGTTTATAAGTGATGCGTATTCAACCCTTGCGCCATCCCTACGTCTTTTTAGAATCTTAGAATCATCGTAGGTTATATTCTTTAGTATATCTTGAAACTCTTTCTCTTTCTTCTTTCTATCCGCAGCCTGTGTCTGTGCGAATTTAAGATTGTCTTGCATCATCTGACGATACGGGGTCATATCGACCTCGAAGTTCAGTGCTATACCTGTAGTTAGTGGGTTGCCGAAAGCTCCTCCGTTTGCCATGTTACTTTATTATATTATTAAAATCCTGAAAATGGATCAGTCGGTAATTGATATGATGACATTGTGGTCAAAGGAGTAGGTAGCCCTGCGTATCCCCCACCGTAACTGTTGTAGGCTGCCGAACTTGCTGGACCCCATCCGTATCCTTTTGTTATATCGTATCCAGCTTGTGCGTTAGCATAGTCTTGAAACGCCCTTTCTGCTTGAACATTAGACCCAAAAGGGGATGCAATAGCTAAAGAAGAATCAGGTGCTGTAATTCCAGGGTAACCTGCTCCAGTAGGGATAGCTGGCGGTGCGCTTGTGCCTACCGAAGGAAGTAAACCAGGAGTTGGTGCTTCTGCCATCGCCATCTTACCCATAGGGTCAGTCCCTGTTCCAAAGTTAAATGTGTCTCCTGAGTTTGCGTAAGCCTCTGCAAGTTTATTCGTGTTGTAAGCCTGTGCAGCGGTTCCAAAAGCACCTGTTAGGTTTTTCATTCCCGAAGCAGCAGCACCGCCAAGTGCCGTTCTTTGCTGCTGTAGCATTTGATTGAACGATGCAGTCTCTCTGTCTTGAATGGCTTGCATCTGTCCTGCAATACCTGTATACATAGCCTCGCCCTTTCTGCGTTCAGCCTCGCTTTGTGCAGCGAACTGATTCATAGCGTCTATATTGAAGATGTTTGAAACGCCTTGAGCGATTCCAGACATTCCAATGTTTCTCATGGCACGTTCAGCAGCACCTGTCCTACGAGCCATCCCCTGCTCAAATGCAGCACGTTCAGCAGCAGACATCCCCTGCTCGGCCCTTCTGAGAGCCATCTCCTCTGCTCTCCTCATTTGAGGAGTAGGCCCGTATGATTTTGTGTTTGGAAGTTTCTTAGCTGCTTGTGATGCAGATACCGCTTGGTAAACCCCCATCCCTGCCTGTACCACGGGACCAATCCACGCCATGCTTATGAAGTTTAGTTATAGACTAACTTCAAAGATACAAAAAACAACGCACACTCTATGATTGAGTTCTCCTAAGTCTTTGTCTTACCTTGACTACAAGGTTGTTCATCTTGTTGTAAGCACCGTTAAAGAACTTGAACTTGACTCTCATGTACGAGCCAATTAACGAAACTGTGTCATCGTTAGGGTCACTTGTTGGACTTGTAAGTATGTCGTTCTTAATAGGAGTTCTCCAAGCATCATCTTCAGGGTCAAAGTCTGTAGCGACTAAGAATGATTCGTGGTCTTTAGTTATTAGCTCTATTCTGTCAGGAACATTGTCGGTAAGTGCTTGAATAGCAACGAACTTCTTAGACTGATCTGGGAATGGATTCACAACTCCCTCAAGATACGGCTCTGACTCTTTCCATACACCCTTGTACTCATACCACTTGTCGTATCCATATCTATGTTCGTAAATCTCACTTCTTTCTGTTGGGTGAGAACTTAGGAACTTATTCTTCCACTTCAGGTATGTTTTAGGTAAGTGCGTGTAGAATGTGCTAAATCCGTTTGACAATTCATTGAACGCAAGAGTAAATACCGTGTAGTATTCAGGGTCATCTTTGTCAACTCTTTTCCAATATGTTTCCCAGTTAATTCCTACACCAGGTTCAGACCCTACTTGAGTATTTGTGTGGGATAATATACATACATAAATGTCAGGAACTTGCTCAAATTGATAGTTTATATACGTACTTCCTGTGACCGTCTGACCTACAATGTACTCAGTAATAGTTTGAGTTGATGACGAAGCGGATAATGCTTGCCTTGCAATCCCTTCCCATTTAGGAAACTCTCTTATTCCAGTGAATGTCCAAATAGCCTCTTTGAACCTATCATCCCATACACTCCTAATACCGTAATTAAATGCAGGTGAGTATTGGTCTTCAGTCCACCTTGTTTTATTTGCTGAAAATGAACGTATCCCATGTCTTTCAGAAAGCACAACAGTTCCGTCTGCCCCAAAACGCATAAACAATCCGTTCTCTTGATTGAACCAGTAAATAATATCCTTACCACCTGGACTTTTCCCTTTGACAACAGACCACTTGTGATTAAGCCCATAAGATGATAGTGTTTGCCCATCTCTCGATAAGACAGATCCATCTCCGATTACTACTTCCACACCAGAGCTTGAGCCTTGAAGGACTCCTCTTGTGTTAAAGTATTGAAGTTGATACTTTCTTGGTTGAAGTGTAAATAGCTCACCATTTATGTCTTCGTGATGAGTTATTTCTCCAAATGTCCTGTCAAGATCCTTTATGTCAAGAGGAAGAAATACTCTGTATTCGTCATAAATACCAGATTCGTCCTTAAGAAGAGACCACATTATTCGGGTTGGAAAATCAAATCGTATCCCTCCAAATAATTCAGAAGTGTAGTACGCTGGCAGCAAAATTCCATCTAAAGAACTATACGCTGCGTTATAAGCTGGGATCGTTTGATATGAAAAAGCGTTTAGCCAATTAGATGTTTTGTTCTTAGGATAATACACTTGGTCTGTATCCACATCTTCTTCCACAGTGAACATGTTTGCATTCACCCTGTTTTGACATGTCGCTATTATGCCTGACCCGAACCCAGTCTCATAAAGCTCCTGTGCTAAGTCAAATTCATTTCCCTCCAACCCAGAAACAGGAGGGTCTATTATAGTCACATCTACACTTGAAGCTGACGTATTAAGATTTGCTTTGGAAGCTCCAGATGACCTGTGTTTTATAATGGTTGTCTGCGTGTGCGTATCTCCACATGTTAGTGCGTGCTCAGTGCTCGTTAAACCTGTAGGGGTAATCAGCATTGAGCCAATTGATATATAGCTCGTGTCTGATATTTCAGGATACAACTCGGACTCGTCAGTGTATATCTGACAATAAACCACTCCTCTATTACTGTATCTGAGTGTTTCGAAGTTGTTTATAAAAGACGGGCTTATGTTGGAGTCGTTCATGTCAATCGGAGACTCCAGCTTAACGACTGGTCCTTTTTGGTAGTTCATAGTGGTCGCCACCAGAGAGCTTGAATTCCAAGGAACTTCACCTGGATTGTCCTTCATTTTCCAACGACTTAGTATCGGAAGACGTTTTGAAAACCTGTCTCCGTCTAACGTTGCGGAATACAGCTCTTCGCCTGTTGGGGCGTGAACATTATTGTACCACTCAATAGGAACATTAGGGCCTCCATCAGTCGCTTCATAACTCAAGTCTTCAATAGGAGGTAGTTCTTCTGGGTCTATGTATTCCTGTGAGTTTATGGAATACGAAGTGTATGTTGATGCTGTAAGTCTAGGAGAGAACTTTGCCCAAAAAGAGTCCGCCCTTGGGCCTTGAGAGCCGTTTGTTTCCCCAAAGGCCACCGCATATTTACTAGAGTCTGTTGTCTTCTGTGTTTTGAAGTTATTTTGAAGATCACAAGCTCCAAAAACAATCAATTCTTCTCCAGAATAACCATCATCATTATTCAATACGGTGTCTCCTGAATAAAAAGAGATAATGTCCTTTCTATCAATAAACTTTTCCCCATAAGGAAATGATTGAACTGGGTAATTTACGGCCATGTTGTTAGGGGAAAGGACTCCACTTGGAGTTTCAGAAGCTATTCTCGAACCAGTAACATAAGGCCATTCCATCACATACCTACCATTGCCTTCGGGCCACTCCGTATAATGCAGGTTTGAGTTTTGAAATACATCCTGAACGCTTTCAACAACCCCTCCGTATCCACTGTTTGTCACGATGTTTATTTCTGGGGCGTTCTGTGTGTTTGTAGGCGTTTCCACCGACATAATGCCGATTCCAGATGCTTTTACTGAATTTGGTATGTCTCCAATGAAAAACTCAAGTCCCTCTATCGCTTCAGAAGCAGGGATTCCAAGCGCCTCTATATTAAAAGAGTAGTCTATCTCTTCCATGTTTATATAGGGGACAATTAGCCTTGAAATTGACGATACATTTAAAGGATCTCCATTGTTGTCGTTATAAAACTCTTGATTAGAGTAACTATCCCAGCCACCGCCTAGATTCCACATAACGCCCATTTGGTCTGTCCATCCAGGGTCTAAGGGAGAGCCTGTGTTTATTCCTGCTTTTGTAAAATTAGAACCCTCTAATATTCCGTATGCAGGAGCTCCTAGTTGGTCTGAAAGGTCGTAATTTGATATTGTTCCGTTTCTCCGATTGTCATTAAACGGGTTTGCTGTGTTGATTGCGTTCGTGTCTACCCGTATGTCGTCTACCCAAAACACATCAGTCCTGCCAATCCCCTTCACATACGCCCTACATCCAACTCTGTATGTTTCATTATACATGAAACCTATTTCATTAAATACGTTTTCAGGGTCTTGGTATTCTCCTTTTTGGTACTTGGTGGCTTCGCCAATATATTTTGTTTTGATACTATGCTTAAATGTTCTAACCCATTCTGTTAGGTCTATTTTGTTTAATGTCTCAACATTTGAAAGGACGTTTCTGGAATCGATAGACCGAATGCTTTTTGCCTTTATCGGTATTGATGAGTCACTAACAGGTAGAACACTTCCAACATCTATAGACTCTATATCTGGTTCGGTTCCTGAATGAATAAATGTGACACTATCAGAGCCTACATCTATTTTTTTAATAATAGACGCAGATAAAACACCTGAAATATCCTCAATAACAGCAATCTCTATTCTTCTAATGAACCTAGGGTCAAGTCCTTCTACCTTTATCTTGTTCGCCTTTGTCGTCTCAACACTGTTGTTTCCAGATAGCAGATTAGGGGGTGAGTTAAATCCCTCCTTATACACATTTACAGCCCTTGATATAGAAGACCAATTTGAACTGTCTCCCGCTGAAAAAACAAGCCTAGCAGCATAGTATTTGTTGCCCGCTATTAGTTTTCCTCCGTTTTGGAGTTGTTCAATAAAGACAAAGTTTACGGTAGGGGATGTAAATATTAATGATGATTGCTTCCCAATTACCCCATACTCGTATTCGTTGTCTGAGTTTAAGTATTTAAGGGCTCCGTCCAGAACATAATCTCCTGTGTAATTGAATTTTCTAGGCTGGTTATAATCGTCCGTGTAGTAGAGGTTGTTTCCTGACGAGTCATAATGGGCATGCAAATCAATCGCATGTCTGGTCATGAAGTTCAACTCTACACTTCGAAGAAGCCTTGTGTATGTCCAGGTTTCTGTTGAGTTGTTTTTTTGAGCCACACCTATTTCCCCAATGCCCGTTGGGTGTATGAATACCTTTTCTTGACCAATAATATGTGGCTCGTGTGAGGCTCCCCACGCAGTGTCTGTTACTATTTCAATGCCCGTTGGAGATGTTACGCTGTTAACTACAAATGTTCCGTTTAACCAAGCAGCAGTGGAGTCTGTAATTCTTATCCACTGCCCCTCTTGAAGACCGTGTTCTGAGTTAAACGTAAGCGAAGTAAGTGGACCTCCAAATACAAAAGCAGGAGGAGGTGTTGGATTGGGTACGACAGGACCAACGCCAATAATTTCTGCCTCTAATTCAGTAGGCTCGTTGTCTTGAGTTGTGCTAAACACAAAAAGGTCACCAAGTAAATCGTAAGAACCAATATCCTTTAAAGGACCTACAAGGTCTGTAGGGATAGCCTCTTGAATACAAACAACAGAAACATCATCTGTTCCAACACTTTCTAAGTACCATTGGTAATAATTATACGCCACTAACTCAAACTCCATTGTGTTGCCAGAAACGGTGACTTGGAATGCCCCTGGAAGGTTTGATAAGTTAAAGGCGGCTTGAAGGTTGTTGATGTCTCCGTTAAACTCTACTGATCCATCAGAACCTGTGCCAGTTGTGATTCTGTAGTCTCTTTTTGTTGACAGGAACTTTAACGCATGGCTTTTTGTAGCATCACCATCTACAGTTACAAGATACTTCTTGTTCTGCGCCTGAACACTACCCAATGAGAATGCGTGTTTATTCCTTTGTGTAGGCTGTATTGTTCCTGACACCTGACCAGCATCATCCTGCTTGATTATATCAAGAGCATCAGTATAATTACCCTTACCTATAAGCTTGTACTCAGAGTCTTTGTCAAGGTTTCCGAGTGGCGTAAATCTTACTGGCTGATCGCTCATTATCTATCGTTTCTGTCAGAGGTTATCCACGCATTAAGTAATGCACCTATCTGCCTCTTGTTCTCTTCAAATCTTTCCCTCTGGCTCATGCCCTTGAGGTGTTGCTTTTGGTTCTTCCAAGTTCTTTGGTACTCTTGTCTTATGTTGACAGGATAGTTTTCAAAGAAGCTAACCGTAAACTGATAGCAAAGATAAGCCTCTATGCCTCTCTCGTGTCTCTCAGACATTAACATCAGTCCGTCCTCATCTACAGTCCTTGAGATGTACGCTATACGCATCTTGTCTGTCTCAAGGTCTGAAGGTACGTGGAATACTATATAACCCTCCTGAATCTCAAAGGAATTATTAAATCCGTTGTTTGTACTTGCCACGTTCTCGCACCCACAGTCTGTTAGGAATGCAAGGTCAAGGTATGGTTGGTCGAAGCAGTTACCGTTAGAGTCGGACATTCTCGCCCCTAACAGTCTAATGAATCCCATAGGGAGCTTTGCTCTTCCGTCAACTATATTTATAGTACACGCACGTTTTGCGTATGTAGTAGCGTCACCTATATGGCGCATAGCCTCGTCTGCCTTCCTAAGAAGGAATCCATCAAACTCTGTCGTGTCCTGAATACGTAGCATCTCCTTCGCAGACTCAACTGCCTCTTGAAGACTTACAATGCTATATTTACCTACCTCTATCATTTCGTTTGAACGTCACGTTGAATATTTGAATCCTCTTGGGAGTTTGATATCTTATTGACAGGAACTCTCATAGAGTCTAATATAGTTCCCCTTCTCACAAGGTCTTCGATACGCTTCATAGCATCGTTAGTGATAGGATACTCATCGTGGTCGAAGCTAAACTGAGGAACACTTGTAGGGTCTTCAAAGATGCCCTCAACCAACGGGTACTTAACCTTTGAATCGTATATCTCTAAGTAGCCCCTTGTAGTGTCGTACAGAAAGTGTACGTTCTTTTTTTGAGCCAGCTTATGAATCCTATGGTTTCGTCTTGAGCTTAGTTGCATACGTGTACGAACCTTCCAAAAAGCATCGTCACCCTTGATACTACCTACATACATAAGACCGTCCATCTTGTCGTTGATTTCTACTGTACGTGGGATCTCAAACAGTGTGTAGCAGTCATCCTGCTGTAGTTTCTTCTTGTATTCAGGATATACTCTCTGAATAAAGTTAGGGTGTACCCTCGTGTTTTTACGGTACATTTCGGTAATGGCGAATGCTCTTGCAGCGTTTAAAACTGTAAGCATTGTACCAACATCGTATCGTGACTCATCGGTGAAGATTCCACCTTCATCAGCCATCTGTATTAATTCTATGCACTCAAGAGTTTTCAATGTATTCGTATATTACTTCATCAATATTATCATTAGTGACATTCATCACGTATTCAAATTCTATCATCGTAGTGTCACTCACGGGTTGTCAATCATCTCTCTATCAGCAATCTGATATTGGTTAGGATCACGTACCTCTTGGTAGAACATCTTAACAGCCTCGTCTGTAAGTCTATTTAGCAGTGTCTCGCTGTAGAATAGGTTTAAATCACGAATACTGTCCGTAACATCAATAACCACTTTAGGCTTTCTAATGTAGTCTACGTCTACCGAAGGGCAGGTTGCGTTCTGAGGATGCATAAGGATAAAGTTCTTATGCTGATTAAATCTTGGCTCGTCAATAGTAGGCTGTCCAGACTTAGATATTCTTCTATCACTCTGTAGATACTTAGCCCAATTTTCCTCAACCGCCCTTAATACAAAGTCGGAAGGGTTTGCTGGTGCAACTCCTACAGTAATAGGAGTGTTCATGGTTGGATCAGCAGCATCGTAAATCTCATACTTAAACTCACTTATTTGTTTTAGTATGATAAATTGTTGAGGGTTAGCAGCAGATAAATCTACGCTATGAACGTAGTCACCGCTTCTTATTTTGTTGGGTCTAAAAAACTCAACAACCCCTGGTGTACCTGCCTCTATTTTGTATGGAGAGTATCCGTCTGTAGAGGTATCGTACATATAAGACTTGATAGCCAATACGTGTAGATAGTCAGGAAGCATACTGTCCGTACTTAAATGCTGAGTAGTAGCCGAGCCTGTATTCGCTGTAGCCGTACCAGTAGATGCAGTCGAAAGTGTTATAACCGTAGTAGAAGTAATAGAGATTGCAGTAACCGTGTGTAATTGGTTAACGCCTGTTAGCGTTCCTGACACATCAGATACGGTAAAAGTATCTCCATCTACAAGGTTATGCTCTGCCGCAAATGTGAAAGTTGTAGCAAGTGGTCCCGTAGTCACAGAAGCAATAGGAACAGCGACAGTTCTAAATCTATCGTTATTTATAAGAAGCCTCTTGTCGATAACCATCAACTCAGACAGTTCATCGAACTCCTTCTGAGTATCCATACCACGATACTTGTTCTCTATAATACGTAGGAACGCATTGTCAAACGCACGTTGCATCTTGGCATCGCTTACGTAATCCGAGTAGCTGTTATCTATCTTATCCTCGAATAATTTTGAAAGATCTAATCCTGTGACCATTGAACAAAGATACGCAATGTTATGGACAC
>WLWF01001254.1_pt1 | contig 21584 bp, 22 predicted proteins | sample 6718331 | NCBI WGS metagenome assembly WLWF01 (sample SAMN12718692, study PRJNA515312) | sponge metagenome | isolation source: marine sponge | host: Mycale hentscheli | place: New Zealand: South Island, Marlborough, Capsize Point | collected 2003-05-01
ATATTGATATGGTTAATTTCGATTACGTTCTTAATGAGAATGGTGAGTATGTAAAAGCTGAACTATTACAAGAAAAAAAATTCGTTCTTAAACAACCAAAGCCAAAAAAAAGTGAAGACCCAATTGATTTAGGTGGGGATTTTGACTTCGGAGGTGGAGAAGGTGGTGGACCTGACGCTGAAGGAGATGATGAGTTTGACTTCGGAGGTGATGAAGGTGGAGAACCTGACGCTGGGGGAGATGAGTTTGATTTTGGTGATGATGAAGGTGGAGAACCTGATGCTGAAGGTGGTGATGAATTTGATTTCGACGCTGAAGATAGTGAACCTGAAATGGATTTTGATGATAGTGAAGAAAATGGTGGAGATGAAATTAAAGACATCCAAAAAACAACAGGAACTTTAGGACAACAATTAAGAGATACTGAAGATTTATCTTCTGATATGCAGAAATGGGTAGCTAAAAGTGTTATATCAGCACTTAACTTAGGTACTATGGATGACGCTGATAAAGATGATATCGTAAATACTATTGAAAGTGGTGGTAATAAAGAGGAAGAAGAATCAGTTGATATAGATTTTATGGATGATGACGCTAGTAGTGTTGAATACGCTGGGGGTAGAACATTCGAGGATGATGATTATAGAGGTGGTGAACCTGAATTAGAAGCTGGAGAAGAAATTCTTTTAGATGACGATGATGAAGGACCAGGTGGTTACCTAGGTTGGGAAGATTATTCATCTGAAATTGAAGATGATGGTCTAGAAATGAGAGACATTGATATGGGTATTCAAGACAAAGCTTATTTAAATGTGGGACCTGAGACAGGTGAGATTGAAGATATAGCATTACAATCAGACCATATAGATTATATGGGTGATGAAAAACCTAGAAGACCTAGAGTTAAACAAGAAGATAACCCTGAGGATGGTGATGTAAGAGCACCTAGACAACCTTGGCAACCAAGAGTAAGACCTCAAGTAAAACCTGAAGAAAATCCTAAAGCTAGTTATATGACTGATGATGATATGGAATTATGTGAGGATGATGACTGTGGTGAACCAATGGAAGAAGGTATGAGTTCTTGGAATGATGCTGACAACGAAGGTGGTATGGGATGGGAGACCAATGAGTCTGTTTCTTATATGGGAGAAGATTATACTGAAGAAGAAATTGATAGAATGTTTGACAATACGGAAGTTTCTGACGATATTTACGGTATGAATGAACCAGCTCCAACAAAACCAGTAACTAAACCTGATACAGATACTCCGGCACCAACAAGACCGTCTAAAAATCCATTTACACCACCAAGTCGTATTAGACCAGGTGAGGAACCAAGACCTAAGGCTGAGGTAGATTATATGGCAGCGGAACCTAGACCATCACAGGAACCAAATGAAGCCCCAACAATTGCTCCAACAAAACCTGATACTGATAAACCATCTAGACCATCTAAGAACCCTTTTACACCACCAAGTCGTATTAGACCAGGTGAGGAACCAAGACCAAAGGCAGACGTAGATTACATGAATGATGATGATGTAGAATTTAGTTAATGGATTTGAAACTAATCTATATAAACAAAATAGGAACTAACTTTAAAGGGGAACACATGTTTGAGTTCCTCTTTTCAGATAGAACTGATTATGATTGGGATGAGGAATGGTATGAATCTAGTGTTATCACAGATATGTCAGACCTAACCCCACCAACAGATTTTATTAAGTCCGTTGGGTTTTTACAAACAAAAGACTTAGATTTGGAACTCGTACAAGAATCGGGTGTATTCCAAATTTATAATGCTGTTGAAGGTATTATAGCCCTTGGTTGGGAGAAATGGGATGAGGATGAAGACGATATTGACGAGGAATTGGAAAGATTAGTTTTTAAATTCGGTGACCATAAAACCGAAGTTGAGGCTAGATTAATGACCATGGGTATTGAATTGAATTATAAAGAAACTAAAACACAAAAATAATGGCCGAATTAGATGAAAACGTTAAAGGGAAGATTGAAACATTCCTAACATCGAAAGGGAAATCCACTGATAACCTTAATGAAGAACAACTACAAGAATTGTATTGGTCTGTTCTTAATGAAGAAGAAAAAACAACTGTAACTACATATGACTTATCAGATGGTGATGATGCCATGAAGTTCAACGATGAGTTAGATAATAACGTTGACCCTGAAAAGGTTAATGTTGGTCCTGATGTTGCACAAATCGAAGAAGAAGATATAACAGAAGTTGAGGAGACTAATGTTATGAAGTTTGATTTACAAAATGGTCAAGACGTACAAGCATTACAAAAAATGTTAGATAAAGGTATCGATTCATCAAAACTTACTGTAGGTACAGATGGTTCGATTACATTATCTGAAGAAGATATTAGGTCAGTAATGGTTGACTCACAAAGTCCAATTATGACCAAAGCGGAATTGATTAATGAGATGAGAAGTCAAATTCTAAATGAAGATAACAAATATCAAGATGAGTATGATTCGGGTGATAATGAATATTCTAAACATTTAGATTCTGATTCTGTTAGAGATATGGGTAGAGAATTATTCGGTGACATTAAATCAGCTGCTGAACAAAAGTTTGGTGGTGAGGTTAATTTTGATAGAGCTTCAATGGAAATGGCTAGGTCATTACAAAATATATTAATGTTCGAACAGAACAAAAAAAGTGAATTACAAGAAGAGGCGGTAAGACTTATTAGAGAAGAATATCCAGCATTAACTGAAGACGCTGTAGATATTGACGCTGAGATTACAGGTCACCCACAATTAGGTGGTAGACAAATCACTAAGGGTAATGTACAATACGAAAAAGGTAATACACCACCACCTGAAGGGTATACAGAAGAAGACCTTAAAGATGAGGTTACAAAAAGAAGACTTATTAATGGTATGACTCACGGAGCAGCTAGAAAAGGTCAAAACCTTTATCATATGGCTAGTGATAAATTACGTGAGATTAACCCAAACGCTACCCAAGACTATTCTAAAGTTATGGCAGCAAATGATTTCCTATATTGGGCAATGGATAAAGAAACTATTAAGGACCAATCGAGAGGAGGTGTTCACGCTGGTAACGTAAGAGTTGTTATTCAAGAAAGTGGTAAACCTAAGATTGTAGCACAAGGTATGACATTCTCTTTCCTATTACACGAACTTACAAAAGGTGTTATGGAATTAATGTCGTTACACGGAACACATGAAGATAAAGCTGTAAGAGATTACGTTGAGGATAAAACTGATACGTTAGAGGCTGAACCTGATGATATTAGATTAGGTACGGGTATTTGGGAAAGGGTTAATAGATTTATTGATATCGAAAACGCTAACCATAAAGCATTATTCTTACATAAACTAATAACTAGACCAGCTAGTGACTTCGTTCAAATTATGAAAGGGTTGATGAGTGGAAATAGAGATATGGTACAAATGGTACAAAGTATCGCTGATGAAGCTTCAGCTGAATTACGTCAAGAAGAATATGATGACGCGATGGGTACATATGACGAACCAACAGAACAACCACCATTAGAAGATGATGGTTTCCCTGACCCTGAACAAGATGAGGGTGGTGAATATAGTGACCCACTATTAAATGATTTATTAGGTGGTGGTTCATCATCTGAAGAACCAACTAGTAGTGAACCTGACTATAGTACAATGTCAAAACCTGATTTACAAAGAGCTATGGATGCAGCATTAGACGCTGGAGACTTCCAATTAGCGGCGAAAATAGGACCACATTTACATTAAGATATACGGATTAGGACCGTTGTAGTTCTCGGACTACGAAAACCCACTCAGTGTCGCTACAGGGTGGGTTTTCTCTTGCCTAGTGATATTTATAGGTATGAGTTTAACTAAAGGACAGAAACTTTATGAGATGGCTAAGTGTCTTAAAGACCCAATATACGCCATACAAAGTTATCTACATACAGAGGATAGAACACAGGGTGGTGAAGTACCATTCATGTTATTCCCAAGACAAAAAGAGTTAGTACATGGTTACGTTGACCATAGACACAATATAGTAATGAAACCTCGTCAGGCGGGAATTTCGACTACTACAGCAGCATATGCAGCTATTTTAACAGCATTAGCTTCTAAGAAAAATAAACAAAAGATTCTAATTGCGGCGAATAAACAGGAAACAGCAAAAGAGTTCCTTAAGAAGATTAGAGATTTTACTAGACAACTACCTGATTGGATGGATGTCCATAGACCACAAAACGGTAAGGACTGGTTCTCACCTGATAAAAACTCAGATTCACATTATAGACTTAATAATGGTTCAGAAGTAAAAGCGGTAGCATCTTCAAAAGATGCTTTAAGGGGTTATACACCATCTATCATTATTGTAGATGAGGCAGCCTTTATCGAGGGTAGTAGAGGGGAAGAGTTCTACGAAGCTGCACAACCATCACTTTCAACAGGTGGACGTTGTATTCTTATTTCCACACCAAACGGTTACGACCCATTATACCATAAAACATATAAACTAGCTAAACTAGGAAAGAATAACTATAATACCGTTGATATGAAATGGTATGAAGACCCACGTTATAATGGTAGGAATAAAAGTAAGTTGTTCCCACACGGTATGACATGGAATTTGTTAGATGAAAAAACGGGTGAAGTTGTAGATAGTATTCATGACCCATGTAGTGGTGACATAAACCATTACACTATTAAAGAGAATGGTACTGAGTGTACTGTACCTGAAGATACTTGGGATGATATGATTGATAAAGGGTATGCACCAACTTCAGGATGGTTTGAGGGTATGTGTGCTGACCTTAACCACAACCCACGTTCAATCGCACAAGAGTTACTTTGTTCATTCTTAGGTTCTGGTGATAACGTAATCAACGACAAATATGTAAAACGTCAAGAAAGGGATAATGTTAAAGAACCTATTAGAAAAGAATGGATTGATGGTAATATGTGGATTTGGGAGGACCCTATTAAAGACCACCAATATATCTTAGCAGCTGACCCTTCGAGTGGTTCAGCGGCCGATTCAGCTGGTATTTGTATATTCGATTATACAACAGGACACCAAGTCGCTGAATACCAAGGTAAAATAGCACCTGATATATTAGGTGAGATGTGTGCACATTACGGTAATTCATATAACGCATTTGTTGTTGTGGATATTACAGGTGGGTGGGGTGCAGCAACAGTACTTAAACTTATCGACGTAAATTACCCAAAAAATTTAATGTATTATGATGTAACTGTAGGTATTGACGCTATTGAAAACAACAAAGCATTACAAAAACACTTAGATAAGGGTAAATTACCAGGGTTAAACTTCCAAAAGAATAGGAATCTTATTATATCAGAATTAGAAAAAGGTATCCGTATGGACACCTTTAAATTGCGTTCAGCTAGAGCACTTATGGAAATGGATACATTTGTATACATTAATGGTAGACCTGACCACATGAAAGGTTACCACGATGATTTACTTATGTCTATTGGTATGTGTTTATTTGTAGCTATGAGTTCGTTCAAAGATTTAGAGAAATCTAAAGGACAAGCTAAAGCTATGGTTGAAAGTTGGGTTGTGACTAGTACCGATTCAACAGACGTTGATACATTATCTAGAAACGTTGATTTCCATATGGCACATAATGAAGTTACTCGTGTACAACAAGCTGATTCACCTCATAATTGGGTATTCGGTGGTATGTATGGATTTAGGAAAGGTGATAAGAGACGTTAGTGAGTCCTTTTATTCACAACGGTAATAGTATGTTTTTCAAAACTTTCATTACTTACAAATATCGTTCACATTTAGAATATGCCCATTACCTTTAATAATGGATATTTATATGTAAATAACGAGGTTATAAACCTACAATTTAATGGCAAAGAAAGATAATTTAACAGTATACCAAAAACTATTTACGATGTTTGGGAACGGAAACGGACCTAGAACACCGAAATATACTTTTGACAAATCTGACCTAATAACTACTAAATCTAGAGAAGATTACGAAAGAGAAAAGTTAGAAGGTCAACAACAACACCACATGCAAGCTCAATGGGCTAGAGTGGATAATGAACTTTATCAAAAAGCGGTATACTATGAAACAAGTAGAATTGCCTCTTACATGGATTATGAAGCCATGGAGTTTACACCTGAGATTTCTGCCGCTTTAGATATTATGTCGGAAGAGTCTTGTACTCTTAATGAACAAGGTAAAGTTATTACCGTTCGTTCTGAATCAAAAAGGATTAAAAACGTATTAGAAGATTTATTCGAGAATATCCTAGATGTTAATACCAATCTACAAATGTGGACAAGAAACACTTGTAAGTATGGTGATAACTTTGTTTATCTTAAGATTGATAGAAGTAAGGGTGTTTTAGGGGCATCTCAATTAACAAATGTTGAGATGGAACGTGATGAGGTAGGTGGTATGACACCACACACTCAAACGGATGTTGAAAATCAAGTAAAAAAGAAACAAGTTACATTTACATGGAAAGATAAGTCCATGGATTTTAACGCTTGGGAGATTGCACACTTTAGATTATTGGGTGATGATAGAAAACTACCTTACGGTACATCGGTACTTGAGAAGGTTAGGCGAATATGGAAACAATTGTTATTAGCAGAAGATGCTATGTTAGTTTACCGTGTTGTTAGAGCACCTGAAAGAAGAGTATTTAAAGTTTACGTTGGTAATATCGATGATAAAGATGTTGAATCATACGTACAGAAAGTAGCAAACAAATTTAAAAGAACACAACAAGCTGATAATGATACAGGTCAAGTAGACCTTAGGTATAACACATTAGCTGTTGACCAAGATTACTTTATCCCTGTTAGGGATATGAATGCTTCTAGTCCTATTGAGACACTTCAAGGGGCATCAAATCTAGACCAAATTGCTGATATCCAATATATCCAAAGAAAAATGGTTACAGCTCTTAGAGTACCAAAACCTATTCTTGGTTTTGAAGATGCACAAGGTGAAGGTAAGAACTTAGCTTTAATGGATATTAGATTCGCTAGAACAGTAAATAGAATACAACAAGCGATGATTCAGGAATTGAATAAAATAGCCATTATTCACTTATACATTTTAGGGTTCGAAGAAGAACTAAATAATTTCCAACTAATGTTAACTAACCCATCTACACAAGGTGAGATGTTGAAAGTTGAACAATGGAAGGAAAAGGTATTATTATACAGAGACCTTGTTACAGCTGTTGATGGTATTGCACCAACATCACATACATGGGCTAAAAAGAATATATTTAACTTCTCTAATGATGAGATTACTACTGACCTAGAACAACAAAGACTTGAGAGAGCTGCTGCAGCTGAACTTGAGAATACTCCACAGGTTATCAAGAAAACAGGATATTTCGATAAAGTTGATAAACTTTATGGTGAGATTGGTGAAACTGAAGAAGAACAACCTGAAGGTGAAGAAGGTGACATGGGTGGAGACGATTTCGGTGGCGGAGGAGGTTTCGGTGGAGGCGGAGACTTCGGAGGTGATGACTTTGGTGGTGAAGAAGGTGGAGACGATTTCGGGGGTGACTTCGGAGGCGACGAAGGTGGAGATGACTTTGGTGGTGGTGAAGATGCTGGAGGTGGTGAATTCGGAGAAGGATTTAATACTGGTGTAATTGACCGTTTATTAAATGAAGGTAAAAGTAAGAATGAAGATATAAAAATGTTATTCGATGGTGTTAACGATTTAATTCGTGAAACTGAGGATAAGTTCAACTTAGATACAGATGAAGAAAATGACGTATTAGAAGATTAAGACATATTTATAATAAAAAAGAATATGGATTTCGGTACATTAAAAAATACGTTTACTCAGACCTATATTGAGTCACACATTAAAGGCGAAGCGAAAGGGAAAGAGTTATATAAAAGATTTTTAGAGGTTTTAAAAGAAAGTGAAACCCTAACATCTTATTTCATTGTTTACAAAAACCTTGAAAATAAGACAGCATCAAGTGAATTTGAGGCTAACGAGTATCTAAAGGAGAATCTATCTATTTTAGATAAGTATCGTGGTGATAAAAGTATTATCACAGAAACTAAGAAGTTAGTTAACCTACTTGAGAATAATGACATCAAGGTAGATTTAGAACCTACAAACCTACATAAATCACTTCACACATTAACAACAACAAGTAAATCGGTAAGTACAATTAACGATATTCATGAGGCTAAATTAAATTTAGTTAAGTCTTTGATGGAAGAAAAAGTTATTGTGGAGGATGAAGGTATTGTTAGAGAGAACATAGACGTTCAAAAATTCCTAACTATAGCGACAGATAAGTATAATGAGAAATATTCAAACTTAACTGAGGAAGAAAAAAATATTATTAAAGTTTTAAGGGAAGGGGACGACTCAACCAAAGAGTCACTATTAACTTCAATGATTAAAGAAACTGTTTCACTTGTTAATAATAAACTTAAAGATACTAGTAATAATATAGACCTTAAAGCTAAATTATTAGAAACAAAGGATGTTATTTACGGTATGGAGTATAACGTAGACACCTTTGGTGAGAATATCAAAAAACTCTATGATATCAAGTCAGTATTCGTAGGGTAACATGAAAGGTATTTTAAATTACATCGTAACAAATTTTGGGTTTATGGACTTATCTGATTTTAGTACTTCCTTAGTACATAAAAATTGGATGTTGGGTTTAATACCATTAGCTGGTATATCATCAGTACTTGAATCAACATTAGGGTTACAAGGTTTAACTATTTTAGCTTTTGTAACATTAGTGATACTAGAGTTATTAACTGGTTTAATAGCTTCTAAAGTGAAAGGTGACCCTATCGTATCAAAGAAATTCGGAAGATTTGGATTAAAAATGTTAGTGTGGTTAACATTAATGTTTGTTATTAATTCACTAAAAAGAGAATATGTGGGTAATGGTAACTTTAATGAATTAGCCGCTGGGTTATTTACATGGTTACATGGAACATTATTTATTTACGTAAATCTTGAATATTTAATATCAGTACTTGAAAACTTAGGTGTTATCTCAGGTAGAAATAATGAAGGTCTTATCGAACTAATTAAAAGCAAATTCTTCAAGTCACAAAAAGATAAGGATGATAGTGATAGTTTGGTTTAAGAAATAAAAAGTTTTATTAAAGTTTTGGAAATATGGTAAAAAAGACAATGAACATTTTTAAAGACATGCTTACCGAGAAAGGTAAATTTTCTCAAGGTAGGGTTTATCTACTATGGTCGGTTTTTGCTTATTATATCACCCTAGGTATATTAACTGTCGCTGGAATTAAAAAGAGTGATATTGATATGGATAATTTCACTATGATTGTTGAGGCATTAGAATACGCTATGACATTATTCGGTGGTTATGTCTTTGGTGGTAAATTTATTGACGCATATAAAGCTGTCAGTGGAAATAAGAAAAAAGATGACGAAGGTTCAAAAGAGATACTAATGGACTAATAATAACAAATTAAAGCCCCATCTGAGAAGATGGGGCTTTTTTTATTGCAAAAAAAGACGTAAAGTTAATAATAATAATCGAGTTTTAAACAAAATTGAATGAAAATTTTTTTAGAGTATGTTTGGTTGGATGGGTATAAACCCACTAACCTAAGAAGTAAAACAAAGGTTGTTGATAAAGCATCAAGTCTAGAAGACTTACCAATATGGTCCTTTGATGGAAGTTCGACCAAACAAGCGGAAGGTACTGATAGTGATTGTTTATTAAAACCTGTCTATATGTGTGATGACCCTTTTAGGGGAAGTCCACATAAATTAGTCATGTGTGAAGTTATGAATCCTGATGGTTCGGTTCATGAATCAAACACAAGACAAGAATTAATGTCTCGTATTAAAGAGATGGAATTGGTAGAGTCTGATGACTTAACCAATAAGGATGACTTACCATGGTTCGGATGGGAACAAGAATATACCTTAATGTGGAAACCACAGGAAAGTAGATTTAAAGAAGGTGAAGGTTATCCGTTTGGTTATGAACCCGAAAACGAACCTAGAAAACAAGGTGAGTATTATTGTGGTGTTGGTAATCGTAATGTAATTGGTCGAGAGATAGCTGAAGAACACTTAACTAAATGTGTAGAAGTTGGTTTAGATGTTTCTGGTGTTAATGCTGAAGTTTTAATAGGTCAATGGGAATACCAAATAGGACCTGTGACAGCACTTAACGGGTCAGACCAATTATGGATATCAAGATATATTTTAAATCGTGTGGCAGAGACCCACGGTGTTGGTATATCTTACCACCCGAAACCAGTTAAAGGTGACTGGAACGGTTCGGGATGTCACGTCAACTTCTCAACAAAAGAAATGAGGAATGATGGTGGTCAAGAACACATTGAATCTATGTGTGATGTTATGGGTGATTTTATGGAAGAACAATTAGATGCGTATGGTGACTATAATGACCAACGCTTGACTGGTGACCATGAAACCTCTAGCCTTAATGAATACACTTGGGGTTACAGTGATAGGGGTAGAAGTATTAGAATACCTGTTTCTGTTAAACTTGAGGGTAAAGGGTATTTAGAGGATAGGAGACCTTCTTCTAATTGTGACCCTTATAAGGTGGCTAATATAATGGTGAAAATCTCACAACATAGTCACCAAACAATAAATCAATATTAATTATGAAGAGAGGCAAAGAAATTTCTTTAGCGTTACCCTACGAATATAATGTAGTATCGGGAACGGTAGACAATCGTCAACCAAAATCAATATACATACAGATATCAGCTTGGGGTAAACCAAAAGAAGATAAAGACGGAAACTACGAAAGTATCATAAAACAAAAATCAAAAAGAGTTAAGAAAAAATTATTTGAGATTCTCAGTAAAGATGAACGATTCCATAAAGATAGATGTATAGTCGATTTTAATATGGCTTCATCAGGGGTATCATTTAATAAGAGAAGTTTTATGTCAGTAGAGATGACTTTATTTCAGAAAGAACCGTTTGTTCAAGTTAATTCGGAAGAACTCTTCCCAACATTAACGAATATATCGAGTAAAATAATTACAGACGTATTTGAAACAGACAAAGATTTTAAGTTTTATAGACGAAAATCTTAGATAGTAATTGAACCCCCTCTTTCGAGGGGGTTTTTTATTACTTAGATGCCTTAGCTCCTTTTAATTGGATTACAGGACGAATCTCTTCGTAAAGAGTTTCAACATCAACCTCTTTTTCCTTAGAAATTTTGTATAGTTGGTCGATTGTCCCTTTCTTGATAGTGTATTTAGTTACACACTCGATAAGATTTTTTTTATCCTCATCTGTAATATCCTCACACTCTTCGAAAAATCTTTCAATAACCTCTTGGTTACGTTCAAGAACTTTCATATTGAATTTGAACTCAGACGACTCTTCAACGAATGTCTCAACAAGGTTTTCATCTTCATCATAAGTTCCATATGTTTCATTTAGGTAATCAGCTCTTTCATCGTCAATAGAAAGATACTTGTCTTGGGGTACAACCATAACGGTACCACCAATCGTGGAAGTAACATGGAATGACTCTTTTTTACGACCATTCTCTAACATTTTAATCAACTCCTCCTTACCAATCTCTTTGATATCGGATTCAACTGATTTATATTCAGCGGTAAGTTCAGTAATTTTAGCTTTTAAAGTAGCAAACTTATCTAATTTTTCATTGAATTCCTTAGTTTCCTCAGGTGTTTCAAAAGTAGGTACTACCTGTACTTTTTCTTTAGTTGTTGATTTCTTTGTTGGTTTTGCTTTGGCTTTATTGAATACTCCCATGTCTATAAATGTTTTTTAGTGGTTAATTACTTGACTATCTTGAAAACAAATATAGGGGAAGTTTTTCATTGGGCAATGATATTTATATAGAAAGTCAAGAAATGAGTAAAAAATATTATATAACAGAATCACAAATGAAGAGAATAGTATCACATGTTAAAAGTGGTAGTAATGAACAAGAGGTGATTGAAGAGGGGTGGAAAGAAGTTGCTTTAGGTGCTGCTCTTTTACTAGGTGCCACTTTCGGTGGTAATAAAGCCATGGCTCAACAAGCTAATGACGCTATAAATCAAACAGAAATTTTACAGAACATTAAGACAACTCTTGAGGATGATGAGGGTATAGCTAAATTAGCCGACTACATTTCAACTAGAAAGAATGTAATCACACCTGAACAGTTAAAGACTTATATGTCTAACAACGCTGATAAGGTTGAAAGTGATTTCGAGTTAGCGGCTAAGAAAAAGAAAATAAATCTATCATTAGATATTAAGGATGTTAGAGGTCAAAAACACGGTATCAAATCTAAAATTACACACCAAGGTTACGCCGTATCGGATATTAAGATTACTAGTGATACAATATTACAACCACAAGATGTTGTTTATGTACAAGATACAATTGATATCGCTTACTCTAATGATGATATGTTTGTAACAGCTAAGTATGAATTAAAACCAGCTGTAATGAATGACATTAACCAAACTATTGAGAATATCCAAGCAATGGGTGGTAAGGTAGTTGGTGTTAATATTGAAGCATCAACAGATAAGGAACCTATTAAAATGGGTAATCAACAATTAGCACAAAATAGAGCTAATAGTGTTAAATCTGTATTAGGGTCATTTGGTATAACTAGTGACATTTCAGTTAATTTATTACCTGACCAAGGTCCTGATGTTTATAGTAGAACTATGAACTCACAACAACGTAAAGAAGCTCGTAAAAAAACAGCTGAATATAGATACGTAAAGGTTAGTTTTGTTGTTGTTGTGGCTGAGAAAGTTGTTACACCTGAACCACTTTATAGAGTAGTTAAAAAAGTACAAGTAGAATTAGTTAGAACTAATACATATAAAGCTGGTGGGATTACCTTGAAGTATAAGGGTAGTAAGACAAAAACTAAAAAGAATAAATGTAAAAAAGTTAAACGTAAGGGTAAATCAATACCGTGTGAAATGTTTGACTAAACAAAAAGGGACCTAAACAGTCCCCTTTTTTTTTTATTTCATAAAGTTTTGTACAACACAATGGTTATTTATAAAAACTGAAATGTACTTAACCTTTGGGTCTAATAGATTCTTTCTGTGACCTTTGTTGGATACTCCGTAATCGACCATCAAAGCCAATAAAGGATTACCACCGTTATTAGCCACATTTTCAGAAACATTACCTATATTTTTAAATCTAACTGATGACCCATCACAGTTTTTATCATAGTGACCAATCTTACTAATACAAGTAAGGTATTCACCATGTGACTTAGTTACTATATACATTGTGGAATCAAAAACCAAAGTATCAAGAGGTGTCATAGTTTCTAACTCCTTAATTAATTCCTTAGCCACCAAAATTCTCTTATGATAGATAGATACACCACTAGTTGTCTTACCTGTTGGTACCATATCATTATTTTTATTGAGTTTTACTTCGGTAGACTTAGTTGTTACCTTAATATTTGGACTATCCATCAATTGTATTAATTTTTCACAAGACTCAATATAAGCCTCTACAGTTGGTACATAGGACTTTGGGTTTTTTCTAATTTTATTGATTTCATAAATCATCGACATTTCCTCATTAGTTTGACTATATGAGAAAATGGTAAAAACTAATAGTATGGTTGTAATTATTCCTTTCATATTACAAATATAAGAAATAATTATGATAAGGCAAAAAACCCCATTAAATAAATGGAATTTCTTGCAATATACCTGATACTTTAAAAGGTTTAACAGAAACCCAATCAGTAATATTATTACTCATTTCTGGTTTTCCGTTAGGTGAAACAGCTAAAGTAATATGAGGTATGTTATTAGATACATTTAAAGCCGTATCAACTTTAACAGCTATAACATCGTCAGTGTGACCGATATCTGTTACTGTTAAATCAAAATCCTGACCTAATAAACCTCTCATTTTTATAGGTAATGGACCCAATGATACTGTCATATGGTGAGCTAAAATTTTCCAATTTTTTATGTTGAATTTACCTTCTTTAAAATCATCGTTCAAATCACTATTACCATTACTTTTAACATCGTGGTAAGAACCTGGTAATAGTGTAACTAATTTATTCCTAGATTCCCCATCCAAAACAACACCTGAGTAGTTAACGATTGATTTACCCATATTGAATTTAAACTTTTCGGTTTCAATTCTTTCTTTTTCATCACCTAAATCTTTACCTCTGAAACCTTGTTTAGCTAATTCACCACCATCAACAGTAATTTCGTACTTATTGAACGCTTTGATAAATGCTTTATCCATACCCATAACTTTACCGAAACCATGTAGAACACTACCATCGATTCCTAAGTTTTTAATTCTTTCTTTGAATTTGTATGCTGTATCAGGAGTACCATCTCTAAAGAAATCAATTAAAAATTTAATTTGTTTTCCTTGTAATTTGGTAAACTTTAATCTACCTGTTAATTTCTTATCAATATCACCAGTCTCGTTTCTCAATATGGAAGCTATAACCACTATTGGACTTTTACTTTCCACTAATTCACCACTAGTATTCATATCGTGGAACACCCATTCAAATAAACCATATCTTTTAACCATTTCAACGAAATGTACTGAAGACTTAGCTTGTTTAATACCCTTAACAAATTCGTCTTGAATTCTTTCTTGAGCCAAAGGTTTTCCGTCACCACTAATTGTTGAGTGGTCTGATTTAATTGCTTTATCAATATCCTCATTCACATCAACACCAACTCTACCAGCAAATCTTAAAGCTCTCAATATTCTAAGTTTATCTTCATCGAATCTATCTTCAGCTTTACCAACAGTTCTAATGATACCGTTTTCTATATCAGAAATACCACCAACAAGGTCAACAATTTCATTGGTATCTAAATCGTAGAATAACGCATTGATAGTTAAATCTCTCCTCAATACATCTTTATCGATGGTAGAGAATTTTACTTCATCAGGTCTACGACCTTTACCAACGTCTTCTCTAAATGTAGCTATTTCGTAAGTATCATCATCAGTAACAACATTAACTACAGCGAATTGTTCACCCGACTCAATAGTTGGGTACATAGGTAACATTTCTTTTACTTTATTAGGTGTAGCATCTGTGGCTAAATCAAAGTCTTTTGGGTATCTACCTGTAAGAGTATCTCTAACAGCACCTCCAACAAGATACAACTTGAAACCCTTATCTTTAAAAATTTCATGTATTCTGTGGATAGATTTAGGTACCCGAATCTCGTGTTTTACCCTAACTTCCTTCTCTTCTTTTAATATTTTTCTAATTGTATCTTTCATATAAGCTTAAATATACCAACAAAGGTACATATTTATATAGAAATACCAAAATAGATATGAAGATATTAGCACCAGGTGAAGAAGGTCACGGATATATAATTGAATACGACGCTGGATATATAACACCAGCATTAACATGTGAGGGAGGTACATGTTCAAACGCCAATCTACTTAGAGAGTTTGAATCTAGTATTAAATCACCTGATTTATATACAGGTACCGAAGATGTACCACAAAAGGTAATACTATACGCTGTTCTACAGAAGTATGGTATTGAGAACAAGAATGGTAGAGTATACCCAAAAGAAGTTCTAGAGAAACAAAACATAGCTTACCAAGAATATATTAAAATGGGTACAGCGTTAGGGGAACTTAACCACCCTGAGTCATCAATCATTGATGGAGAACGAGTATCACACTGTATTACTAAAACATGGTGGGAGGGTAGAACTCTTATGGGTGAAATAGAATTAGATACTACACCAGCTTACCATCAACAAGGTATTGTGAGTACACTTGGTGATAAAGTGGCTAATATGTTAAGAAAAGGATGGACAGTTGGTATTTCTTCAAGAGGTGTTGGTTCTTTAAAACAAGAAGGTGGTAAAAATGTAGTACAAGATGATTTCGAAATTATATGTTGGGATATCGTTACTTCACCATCAACTCCAGGTTCTTGGATTTCTACAGACAAGAGTGATTTAAAAACTTTTACAGAAAATAAAACAAAAAAGAGTACATTGACTGAATCGGATTCATCAATATTAAATAGACTTAATGATATCCTATAATGAGTAAGAAAGTAATTAAATTAACAGAAAAAGATATTGAGTCTTTAGTGGAAAAAATTATTAAAGAAGATACTATTGATGAATCTCTACCTAGAAGAGAACGTGAAAGACAAGCTACTAACTATAGAAGGGATTCTTTCGAACCTTACGAGAGAGAAGGTCAATTAATGGATATCTTTGGACCTTACAAACAAGATGTACCACCAAATGTAATTTCTTATATGAGAAAAAATCCAGCTCTTATTATAAAGAGACTTCAACAAGTTTATGGAAGAGATAAAATTTTAAGGTACTTAGGTATAAACGAATAATATATATAAAAAAAGGCGCAGCAGCGCTTTGCAAAAGCAGCTAAAGCAATAGCATCATTTTTATGAAGAAATTAGATAAAATAAAAAATATAGAGGAAGCCAATAAAAGATTATTAGGTGAAGATTTTGAATGGACAGGTAGTGTACCAACAGATGATAGACACAAAATGACACAATCAAATAAGTACGATTTATCTGAAAAGGAAAACCTAGAAGAATTTATGAGTCAGATAGTTGATGTGTGGGCCAAATATACAGGACAATCACCTAATAACGCCGCTGTAGCTAACGATAATAAAGTTTTATTATATAATATGTTAACGAACGGTGAGTTTGCTAAGTTAGTTAATCAAAGAATAGTACCAAGTAGTTTACACCATGGTTCTAATGGTAATGAATACTGGTCTAATAACCCAGACCAAATGGGTGAGTTCTTAAATAAAATGGGAAGAAGTAATTTCCAACTTAAACCACTAGGGTAATGAAGAAGAAAGTAATTAGATTAAATGAATCGGATATTGAAAACTTGGTTAAGAAAATTATTAAGGAAGAACAATTAGATGAAATAGGTGGATATGATTCACCTGAATTAGGTTCAGCACATGGAAAAAGTACTATGGAAGAAATCCTTAGAATCTTTACAAATGTATCTGACGGGTTTTCAAAATTAAATACAATGCAATTTGACATCTTAGATGACAAACTATCCAAAGAAACCAAAATCATGTTAAAGAACATCCAACCTATATTAGAAAGATATGGTAAAGCTTGGACATCCGCTGAAAAAAGACGTTTATCATAACGTTTACAACTACCAACATTTTCAATATTCTTAATTCATAATCATTAGAAAAAAATAAAAATTATGGATGAACAACAAGCAAAATACTTTTTAGTAAGAGTAGAATTCGAAACAATGACAGATGCTGGTAAAGCAAAGAAAATCAAATCACAATATTTAGTTGACGCTGTATCATGTACAGAGGCTGAGGCAAGAATGACTGAGTATCTTAAAGATACAATTCTTGATTACGAAATAGTTTCAGCTGTAAAATCCCCAATCGAGGATGTAGTTGAGGTTAGTGAACCAGCACCATCAACGAGACTTTAATCTCTATACTTTTGGGGTAACCCCATCAAATCTGATAACCTGTGAAATTTTTCATCATGTTCATGGTTTTTATGACCTAGAACAGCGTGAATTAATTCATGGGTTATTATATGCTTAACATATTCTTCCCCACCATCTTCAATAGCTTTTGATTTAATCATCATTATACCATTATCACCGTCATTTTGGGGATGTACGAATGCCCCAATCTTCCCATCTTTAAAATTATCATCAAATTTTAAATGGATTTTTGGAATATCAGGTGAGTGACCATACATTTTTTCATATGCCATATAAATTTTTTTGACACAGTCATTAAAAAGAATATTTAGTGCATTATCCTCTCTTTTCATGTCGTTTTCCACATATTCTCTCAATATGGTCTTAATATTTCTTCGTTCCATAGTAATAAATATCCCAATAAGTCAAGAACAAAACCTACATTTTTTCATTTAATCGAGTTTTTCGCCGTCAGAAAACATATTTATTGAGAAACGACGCCACTACAGTGGTGCGAATTACAATTAATCTTTAAACAAAAAAAGAAAAATGGCAAAAGAAAAATCAGTTATCGAACAAGCTCTTTTAGAAGCGGAACAGATTGACGCGACTTTCAAAGCCAACGCGAAAGAAATACTGAACCAAACAATGGGTTCAGAAATTGAGGATATGGTAAAGGAATCTTTAGAAGGTTCACCGAAGGCGATTAACGAAGAGGACGATGACTTAGAAATGGCAACAGACCTAGATTTAGGGGATGATGATGAATTAGACCTAGAATTAGGTGACGACGAAGGTGACGATTTAGACTTAGGTTTAGATTTAGGAGCTGACGACGAATTAGAAGGTGACGACATGGATGTTGTTGATTTAACAGACTCAGATGATGAGGAGTTAATCAAAGTATTCAAAGCAATGGACCCTGACTCTGAAATTGAAGTAGTTCAAGATGAGAGTGGAGTTTCATTTACTGACACTGAAACTGGTGCTGAGTACAAAGTTGAACTTGGTGGTGGAGAAGTTGACATGGATGTTGACCTTGAATTAGGTGACGACATGGATATGGAAGATGACATGGATTACGGAGATGAAGAAGAAGTAATCGACTTAGAAGCTGGTGATGAACTAGAAATCGAAGACGAAGACGGATTGGAAGAAGAAGTAGTTTATGAAATTGAAATCACAGAAGAGGATGATGAAGAGGAAGAAGATTTAGAAACTGAAAATGTTACTAGAAACTATCCGAACGGTAGAGGTCAAAGAAAAAGACCAGCTAACTATCCTAAGAAATTCACTAGAGAATCTAGAGAACCAAGAAGAGACAACAAACTTGTAAAAGAGAACAAAGTTCTAAAACATAAATTTCTAACTCTTGAAGCTGAAAACAAAGAATTGGTTGAAAACCAAGAGAAAATGGTTGACGCTCTTAAGCAGTTTAGACAAAAGTTACAGGAAGTAGCTGTATTCAATTCAAACCTAGCACACGTTGTTAGATTGTTTACTGAAAACACTACAACCAAAGAAGAGAAGGTTGATATCGTTAAGAGAATGGACGAGGCAACTACACTTAAAGAATCTAAAATGATGTTCAAGAATATCGCTAAGGAACTTGACGGTGTTAAGTCTAAGAAAACTATTAAAGAATCAGTTGAAGCTAAAGTAAATAAAACAGCAACAACAGGAGCTTCTCAAATAACAGAATCTAAAGTATATGAAAACCCAGAATTAGCAAAAATGAAGAAAATGTGGGAATTCAATTATAAGTACTAATAAAATTAAAAATAAAAAACAACATTTAAAATGGGATATTTATTAAAATCAGGTGAAGTTGGAAATATCGGACTTAAACACCAAAAAGCAATCCGTGAGGCTACGGTAAACAAATGGGATAACTTAGGTTTCCTAGAAGGACTTGAAGGTCACGTAAGAGAGAACATCGCTCTTTTATATGAGAACCAAGCGTCTGTATTAATTAACGAAACTACTGACTCAGCAGGGTCAAACGGTTCTTTCGAGACTGTAGTTTTCCCAATCATTAGAAGAGTATTCTCTAAATTATTGGCTAACGATATCGTATCTGTACAAGCGTTGAACTTACCTATCGGTAAATTGTTCTTCTTCGTACCGAAGATATCTGATAGAACATCAAGTGACGGACACACATCACCATTAGTGATTAGTTCTAGTTGTTTGAACTGTGAAATGGCAACATTTACAGGAAACACTAACTTATATGACGCATTTTACGATGACGCTTTATATGACCACTCTAAAGGAGCTATTACAGTTAACGCTGTAACAGGTACAGCAGTAACATTTGCTGGTGGAACTTTCTCTGACGGAGATAACGCAGTAGCAGCTGATGGTTCATTAAGAACACAAATTATCAAACTTGAAGGGTTTAACAACACTAACCAAGGAAGATTAACTGGTCCTGATGGAAACGAACAAGATACTGAAGAGTTCTTAGCATCTCTTAGAGTATTAGCTAACGAAGCTATCACAACAGCGGCTGGTAATACAGTTGTAGCAGCAGGTGGTGAGATTCCATTTAGAATCTTCACTCAACAATACGGAAAACAAATCGCTAATTACGGTGATATCTGTACTGGAACTGGTGAATTATACATCGAGTTAGATTTAACAACTCCTGTATGTGTGGAATGTGGTGACAACACTTTCGATGGTTACATCGGTTGTGAAGCTTCAGGAAATACAGCGGCTAACAGATGGGAAGATGGTGGAATCTTGGTTTCTTGGAACCAATACGCTTCACTAGAAGAAGAGTCTGAAATGGGAGAAGTTTCTTTCGAACTTGAATCTGTAACTGTATCGGTTACTGAAAGAAAGTTAAGAGCTACTTGGACTCCTGAATTAGCACAAGATGTATCGGCTTTCCATAACATCGACGCTGAAGCTGAATTAACAGCATTACTTTCTGAACAAGTTGCAGCAGAAATCGATAGAGAAATCTTAAGAGACCTTAGAAAAGGAGCAGCATGGACATTAAGATGGGATTATAACGGATGGAAGAGATTACCTAACAACAACGGTTACACTCAAAAAGATTGGAACCAAACACTTGTTACGGCGATTAACCAAATTTCCGCACAAATCCATAAATCAACACTTAGAGGTGGAGCTAACTTCGTAGTAGTATCTTCTGAAGTATCAGCAGTAATGGATGATTTAGAGTACTTCCACGTATCTAACGCATCTCCTGAGTCTGACACTTACAACATGGGTATCGAAAGAGCTGGTTCATTAAGTGGTCGTTACACTGTATACAGAGACCCTTACGCACCGTCTTACTCAGTATTGATTGGACATAAAGGTAAATCATTGTTAGACACTGGTTACATCTACGCACCATACGTACCGATGCAGTTGACACCTACAATGTATAACCCATTCAACTTCGTACCGATTAAAGGTATTATGACGAGATACGCTAAGAAAATGGTTAACAACCGTTTCTACGGTCACATCAGAGTTGATGGTCTAAGAACATTCAACGTAGCTGAATTGAGATAATCGATTCACACTGAATAAACACTAAAGGGAGGACATAAGTTCTCCCTTTTTTTATGCTCTATTTTCTATAAAATTAACGAAGATATTGAACCAATACAATGGATTTAGGTATTTCCATTTAGATATTTTTGGTTCTCTAGGTAATGGGTATTGGGTTACGGGACCTAATTCAATCCACTCATCATCTACGTACGCCTCTGTAGTACCATTAACGGTATTATATCTTAATTGTCCTTCTGATGGTGGAATCTCAGCTGAACCTGCCACACTTAGATTAGAAACGAACAAAGTGTCACTAACATCAGCTGATATGGTCGCGTTACTACCAAAAACGATATTATTCTGAGCTGTTGTGTTAACAATCCAATCACCACCACCTATAACTACATTAGGGTAATTAGTGATAAGTGTACCACCAGTATTACCATCTAATATTCTTAAACCTTTTTTGGGTTCTTGTTTAACAAAATCCCACGCAGAAAAATCCCTCTTAACCATATATTAATAATACAGA
>WLWF01001255.1_pt1 | contig 21562 bp, 20 predicted proteins | sample 6718331 | NCBI WGS metagenome assembly WLWF01 (sample SAMN12718692, study PRJNA515312) | sponge metagenome | isolation source: marine sponge | host: Mycale hentscheli | place: New Zealand: South Island, Marlborough, Capsize Point | collected 2003-05-01
ATAATTTCAAGATTTTAATTTTTAAAATTTTCTTTTATAAAAAAATTATTTTAAAAATAATATTTCTATAATTTCATAATTTTTAAAAATAAAATAAAATATTTTTGTAAATCGTTGTTCCACAAAAATTTCCGTAATTAGGGTTTAAAGAAAATCCGGAACAACGATTACTCTTATTATATAGAAATAATTGTAAATCGTTGTTCCACTATATAATTTCAATAAAATAGCATTCTTAAAAAAAAATCCGTAAAAATTTAATCAAACTTCGTAATCAAACTTCGTTATACTCCGCATCAATCATTACATAATACTTCTCATTCTCATAATACACACTATAACAATTTTTTTTTAAAAATTTAAAATAAATCTTGAAAATAATAAATGGAAATATATAACGATGATTGTTTAAAAGTTTTAGAAAAACTTAAAGAAGATACGATTGATATGATATTAGTTGATTTACCTTACGGACAGACTGCTTGTAAATGGGATTGTTTAATTGATTTAGATAAAATGTGGAAATTATTGAAAAAATGTTGTAAAGGTAATGCTGTTATGGTCTTCTTCTGCTCTACTAAATTTGGTAATACTTTGATAAATAGTAATAAGAAAGGATTTAAATACGATTTAGTATGGGAGAAATCAAGAAAGGTAGGGTTTTTAAGTGCTAATAAAATGCCTCTAAGAAAACACGAGATGATATATGTTTTTAAAGGTAATAAACCACATTCTACTTATACTCCACAGAAAACAACGGGTCATAAACCTAGTTTTAAAAAAGGTTGTAAATTTAATAAAGATGTTTATGGAATGACAGAAACTCCAGAACATTATGTAGATGATACAAGACATCCTCATTCTATATTACAATTTGAAGAAGAACCAACACACGAGATGGTATATGTGTTTAAAGGTGATAAACCACATTCTACTTATAATCCACAGAAAACAACGGGTCATAAATCTCGTGTTAGAATATCATATAAAAATAAAAATAAAAATGTTTATGGAATGAAAGAAGTTCAAGAAGCTATTACTGATGATACAAGACACCCTACAACTATTCTTAAATTTAATAATGCTTGTGCTGGAGGCAGAACATTACATAGAACACAGAAACCAGTTGATTTATGTGAGTGGTTAATTAAAAGTTATACTAAAGAAGGAGAGGTTGTATGTGATTTTACAATGGGTAGTGGAACAACAGGTATAGCTTGTCTTAATACTAATAGAAAATTTATAGGTGTAGAATTGGATAAAGAAATATTTAAAATAGCAAAGAAAAGGATTGATAATCATAAGAAGAAAGAGGTTAAGAAAGAGGTTAAGAAAGAGGTTAAGAAAGAAGGTATAAAATGTGCTTGTGGTAAAGTTTTGAAGAAGATTAATAAAAAACATTTAGAAAGTAAATATCATAAAAACTCATAATACACACTATAACAATTTTTTTTTAAAAATTTTTAGAATTAAATAAATCTTGGAAATAATAAATGGTAAATTTTAAAGATTGTTCTAAATTTAATGTATATGACGATTATTATACACCTGAATGGGTTTGGAATAAAATAAAACCTCTTATTAGTAAAGATAAAGTTATATGGGAGGCTTGTATGTTAAATAGTAAAAATTCTAAAAGTATGGATATATGGAGAAAATTTGGTTATAAAGTTGTAGGTAATAAACAATGGGATATATTAACTTGTGATATTCCTAATTGTGATATTATTATTACTAATCCTCCTTTTGAAACTAAAATAAAACAAAAGATATTAAAAAGATTAATGGAAATTGATAAACCTTTTATTATCATTATGAATAGTTTGAATATCTTTTCTAATTATTTTAGAGATATTCTAAATACTAATGATATTCAAATTATATTTCCAAAAGGTAAATTACACTTTCAAAAAGACGGAGAGAAAGAAAAAAAGAATACAAGTTTTTATTCTGTGTTTGTCGCTTACAAAATGAAATTACAAAATAAAGATTTATGGGTTTAAAGAAGATTAATAAAAAAAATTTAGAAAAATATTTATAATAATAAATGACCGAAACATTGAAACCTATATCAACAGAAGAACTTAAAGGAATTAAAGGTTCATTAGATATTGAAAAATTAGTTAAATTAAATGATGATAAAATTTTTACAACATTAGAATATCCAGAGCAAAAATTATTAAATAGAATGATGAAGAAGAAACAGGAGAGAAGAGGTAAATATAAAATCTCTGTTCGTTCATTAATTCAGATGTTAAATAAAGTTAAATCAATCTATAAAAAAAATGGTAGAACTTTTAATGGAACTAATATAGAATTCTTATTAGATACTAAAACTATTGACGAATATTTATCTACAAAGAAAACGAGTAAAGATTATTACAATGCTATTCTATCTGTGTTAAATACTTTTCCTTCTCATGAATCCGTTAAGAAACATTATTACGATATGATGGTTGGAAATATTAAGAAAGTTGATAAAGATATTAAAGAAAATCTTAAAACTGAGAAACAGAATAAAAACTGGATGAAATATGATGATGTATTAAAAAATTATAGAATGAATAAAAATAAATTATCTCCAGAAAATAGATTATTAATGAGTTTAGTAATCTTATATCCTCGTCGAGTTCAAGATTATCAGAAACTACATTTAAATAAAATTGGTAGAGGTAAAAAGAAGGATGAAAATTTTAACTATATAAATCTCAATAGATATGGAATTCCTACTACATTCGATTTCAATCGCAGTAAATCTCAAAATTACGAACCATTAGGAACGAATCAACAGATACCTAATAAACTTAAAAAAATTATTGGTGATTATATTAGAAAGAATGATATGAAAAACGGACAAATATTTTTTCCTAGTCCTTCTGGAAGTATTATGTCTTCTGACGGATTTTCTAAAAGAATTAAAAATATTTTTAAAGTTATTACTGGAAAAGATATTAATAGTAATATGTGGAGACATATTGTTGCTAGTAATCTTGAAGGTAAAAATTATAGTATGAATCAACAAGAGAAAGTAGCAGCAGAAATGGGTCATGGACTGGTTATGAATTTAAAATATAGAAAACGATAAATTTTATCTTGTATATCATAAAGGAGATGATATATAAGAATTATGAAAAATGTAAGAAAATATTTATTAATACTGAATATCAATTACAAAAAGAAGTTGTAAAATATTTAAGAAAAACAGATTTATTATTCTCTTTAACTCATACTGATGAAATGTTAGATAATCCTCAAAAACGGAGAGATGCTTATGAATTAGGATATACGAAAGGAATGCCAGATATAATTATTTATACTCCTAACGATACTTATTCTATGTTATGTTTAGAAATGAAAACACCTTGGAGTAATGGTAAATTATCTAACGATCAAGAAAAAATATTAGATAGATTTAGTGATGAATGTAATGCTCTATGTGTAATTAGTAATGATTTAGTAGAAATTATAACAATTATAAACGATTATAAAAATAATAATTTAAAAAATATGTAAAATAATTATAAATGACGAATAGACAAGGATTTGGAAGTGGATACATTCTCCCTAATAAACAGAAAGTAAATCAATATCAAATAGTAAAATGTCGTGTATGTAATACAGAAATTCAGAGAAATTCTATAATTAATCACCTTAAAAGTCTTAATCATAATAAAGCAGTTCCTAATAGAAGTGATGAGAAATATTGGAATCGTAATTTTTGTTTCGATTTAGAAAAATTCTATAAAAAATAAAATTGATTTTTTAAAATATTGATTTAAAGAAACAAGAAATTATATAAAAGATGACGACAGAAGATTTTAAAGATATAGTATTAATTAACGACAACGATACTCAAATTCAAAAAGAAATGGATAAAAAAATGAATGAATCTAAAATTATTGTATTGAAAGAAAAATATTATGAACCATTTCAATGTATATGTGGTAAGTCTGTTATGTTTATAAAATCTCATTTACAGAGTGGAAAACATAAACGATTTGTTAATAAACACGGAATTAATATTGAATTAGAAAAGAAACCAGATAAAATATATCGTTTTCCTAAAATAGAACCTAAAAGACCGAGAGGAAGACCTCGTATTCATCCGAAAGTAGAGAAGAAACCTCGTATTAAGAAACCGAAAGTAGTTAAACCTAAAAAACCGAGAGGAAGACCGGCTCGTGAAAAACCTCTTACACAAGAAGAGAAGAGAACAGCTTGGAGAAAGTATTCTATGAATTATTTAGATAATAATGAAGAACAGAGATTAAAACATAATGAAAGAGTAAGAAAATATAGAGATGAAAATCTCGAACTTTGTAGAAATAGAGTGAGAGAAACAAGACGAAAACAAAGAGAAGAAAGACTTAAAGCTAATAATGTTTAATTTTATATGAACGAATTTATATAAAATTTAATTTGAATTTAATTTTTAAAAAAGGTTTAAAGAATTGAAATTATACAATATAAAAATGACACGGACGAAAAAAAAAATTTTAAAAAAAAATCTTGATATAGATATAAAGACGATGAAAGATATCAAGAAATTTATATACAATAGTTATGTTGATAAGAAGAATGATTGGCATAACTACATTTGTTCCGGAGAAATCAAAGGAAGATTTCTATTCGGAAGAAAGGATTTTCAAGTATTATACGATAAAATACTAAACGATGAAAGAAGTAGATACTGCGGAATATCTGAAAAACCCTTCGCATATTCTATGTTTAGACTAGATTTTGATTTTGAAGAAAGAGGAGTCAATCCTAAACCTTTATATAGTATGGATAAATTTTTAAATCAGATTATTCCAGAAATTCAGAAGGAATTAGAAAATTCTATTAAAGATTTCAGAAATGAAATGACTGATATGGTTTTATTAACTAAAAACCCTTATATGAAAGGTAGTAATACTATTAAACACGGATTACATATAGTAGCACCTAATCTCTTTATTAATAAGAAAAGTTTTAAATTTATTGAAAAAAAAATCTTAAATAAATTAGATGGTTATGATTCTACATTTAGTAATCCTTGGTTATGTTACGGACAAGGTAAATCAATTCAAAAAGGATTTTATACTGCCGATAAAGTATTAACTAGTAGAGGTTTCATTCTAGAACCTAATTCTTATTTTCGTGACTATGTAGTATATGATGATAATGAAAAACAGATTACTTTTAAAGGTGATATTCAGTCTTACTTTCCTAGAATATTTAGTATCTTTCCTTATGGAAGACCTTCAACAGAATTTAAAGAAAATTTATTAGTAGAAATTAGAGATAATAGTAAAAGAAGAAAAAAGTTTGTATGTGATAATAAAGATTATGAAATATTCCGTGAAAATATTGATGAAGTTGTAGATGATTTTATTCTTGAAGGTGATTTTGAAATTAATGGAAATTGGAATGAAAATTTCTTAAACTTAACTAGAATTAATAGTTCTGTATGTCCTATTTCTAATAGAGAACACGATAGAAGAGATGGATATTTACTAATTGATAATAAAAAAGGTTGTGTTAAATTCGGTTGTTATTGTAATGAAGGACAACCAGTAAGTATTGGTAGTTATAAAGTTGTCGAAAAAGTAGAAAGAAATATTAAGATTAATGAGAAATCTCCTAGTCTTAATATTGAAGCAAAATCTTATAGTAATAATACTAAATATTGGGTTGGAAAAACTTATAGAGAAATTGTTGAAGATGATGAATTAGTAGAATGGGTTAATTGGATTATTAAGAATAAAGTTCAACCTCATTGTAATCATTTATTAAGTGTATTAGATAGAGAAAATGAAATAGAAGAGTTAGTTAAAATAGATTATGAGAAAATTAGATCTAATGAAATTATTTCTAATAAAAATGTAGGTGATTATACAGAGAGATTAAATAAAACTGATATACTCTGTATTAGAAGTAATATGGGGACATTTAAAACTCAGAACTTAAAGAAATTATTTAGTAAATATAGAAGAATTTTAATGACTACTTTTAGAAGGTCATTAGCTAATGAATTTGAGAATATTTTCGGTGAATATGGTTTTAGAAATTATGAAGAATTTGAAGGTAAAATTAAAGGTGATAGAATTATTTGTCAGATTGATAGTTTCCATAAAGTTCGAGGAGAATTTGATTTAGTTATTCACGATGAATTAGTAGGAACACTACTTCATTTACACTCATTCGTTAAAGAGAAAAATGAAGTATGGAATGCCTTCAATTACTACAATAAAGAAACTAATAAAATTATTGTATTAGATGCTCTTCTTGATAAGAATAGTATTAGAGTAATGAAAGATACTAATCGTAAAGTCTATGTTTTAGAAAATACTTATAAAACTTTAACTGAAAAGAAGTTTAAAATTATTACTTACGATAAACAACAAGTATCACATATTCAACGAGATATTTTAAATATGAGTAAAAAAGGGTCTATATATGTTCCTACTAATTCTAAAACTTTTGGTAATAAATTATATCATTTCTTATTGAAACGAGGTATTAATGTCGGAATTGATGATTCAGATAATGATGAAAATATTCCTAGTTCTGAATGGGCTAATTACAGAGTCTTTATAACTACTCCTACTAATATAGCTGGTATTAGTTGTAATGAGCCTTTCGATGAATGTTTTCCTGTATTAACTAATAATTCTTGTAATGCGATTATGGCTAGTCAGATGATTAGAAGGGTTAGAAATATTAAAAGTGATACTTATCATATCTACAATATTTCTAGAAATATGGGTGGTTATCATCCGACTAGTTATGGTGAAATATCTTATATGTTAAATGTTAAAGATAAACTACATTTCACACTAAATACAAATAATTATGATTTAACAAAATTATTAACTGATTACAAGACTGATAGATTAGTTGAGGATTCATATTATAAATCTTTTATAGACCATATTAAGAAGAATAATATGAGTAAGAAACATTTTTTTCCAATTCTACGTGGTATTCTAGAATTACACGGACTATCAGAAGAACCAGAAGAATTAGTCTTACAGATTGAAGAAGATGAAGAATTAACACTAATTAAGAATGAAACAAAAGAATTAATTCAGATTGAGAAAGAGAATGAAAATAAAAGAATTGCTAATTCAAAAGATATTACTGAAAGTGAGTATAATAATATCTCATTGAAACTTAATAAAACTCTTTCTGAAAAGGAATGTATTACTAAATATAAACTTAAAACAACCTTCAATAAAACTGAAATTAATAGTGATTTTGTTTCTACATTCAAGAATAAAATGGGTGTATTTAAGAATCTTATTAAAATGAATTGTGATGATGTAGAATTAACATTAGATAATGATACTAAATTTATACACGAATATTTACGAGATAAATCTAATACTGAAAAATTACATAATAACATTAAGATACAAAATGGAAAATTAAGAGAAGTAAATAATATTATTAAAGAGTTAGGATTTGAAAATATATTTTCTACTAAAATTATTAATGAATATCCGTATGATAAGATGTATGAATATTTGCTAGAGAAGAAAGATTATCATAAAAGTTTATGGGAACGAAGCGATACTACTAAATTATTACAATTAAATAAAGAAGATGATGATAAAAATTATAAAAGGTCTATAAAACGATATATTGATGCTAAATTAAAGGTGTGTGGAATTATTGTTAAGAATAAAAACGGAGGAAGAAAAGCAATTGAAAATCCTGAATTTTATATTAGTGGATTAGAATTATGGAAAGAGTATGATATAGATATTCCTAAAAATGGATTACAAGTATCACAATCAGATATAGAGTATAGTATGAAAGAGTGTAATTTTGTTGATATGTTAGACGAGTTATTTCCAGATGTTAAACAAGAAAAGGAACATAAAAAATTATTGAAAACGATTTCTGTAAAATAGGGTTTAAAGAAAATCCGGAACACTCCCGTAATTAATTAATAGAAATAATTCTACTTTAGTGTTCCACTCTATAATTTCAATAAAAAGAATTCTTATAACAAGAAATTCTAAAAATAAAATTGATTATTTTATATAATGTTGGTTTAAAGAAAAGAAATTATATTATATAAAATGGACGAAAAAGAAATATATAACAAAATTAAAAAATATTTAGATGAGGATGATAATTTCGAGTCTTTATCTCAATTTAGAAGTAGTTTGTTCGAAATAATTGATGAACCTATAACTAAAAAGAAATCTGACATCTTATTTTACAGAATATTACAAATCTGTAATTTTAGAAATTTTGGTTCTCTTAATAAAAATATATTTATACTAATTATTGATATGTTTTATAATGATAATTCTGATTTAAAACAATTAGTATATAATCAGTTAAAAATTAATACGAAATATTATGGAATTGAAGGTGATGAAATAGCTGAATTACTAGCTAGTGGATTTTTAAATCATCCTATACAAAATAAAGGTTATGATATTAGTTCTTGTTTATGCTCTCATTCTCATATAGTTTATCATTATATAGTAGAGAATGATATTGAAGAGAGATGCTGGCTTGGAAGTAAATGTATTGAAAATTTTATGATTCCATATAATTATACAATGGCAGATACATTAAAAGAATTAAAACTAAAAGTTAAACATAAGAAAGAAGGTCATTTATGTTATTATTGTAAAAATCCTCTTGGAAATCTTCGTGAAAATTATTGTAAAAAAAAATGTTGTAGTAATAAATGTCTTAAAAAATTATATTATAAAATTCCTTTTGGAAAATATAAAGGACAATATTTAACTACATTAAAAGATACAAAATATATTGATTGGTGTAAAGATAAATACATGAATGAAGATTCCTTTAAAAATTATGAAACTTTTATAGAAATAATTTTCGAAAAATTTTAATTCTAATTTTATAATAAATGTTAAAAATATTTATTATAATAAATGTCTAAAGAAAATCAATATGATTATGCTTTACTAAATAAAGCTATATACAACCCTAATCCTCAATCTGTTTTAGATTCTACAAATAGAGGTTCAAAATTCACTATTCTAGAAGAACGAACTAATGATATGATCGTTAGAAATAATCAGAATGGAAAGATTATTCAAGTTATAAAAGGAACAGATATAAGTGATATTAAGGGTCAAAGAACTGCTGATTTACTTCAAGATGTAGGTATAGCATTAGGAAAGAAGGAAATGGTTACTAGAGTTAAGGAACAAGAACGAATAACTGATAGATTAATTAAAAAATATGGAAAAGAAAATGTAATAATTACAGCTCATTCTCTTGGTAGTTATATTGGAGAACAAATAGCTAATGATACAGGTGTAGAAGCAGAACTTTTCAATATAGGTTCATCACCTCTTCGTCAAAATAAAGTTAGAATTAATCCTAAAATTACACATTATACAACTAACAAAGGTAGTGTTATAGACCCAGTAAGTATGACTAGTGCTCGATTAGATTTCTATAACAGAGTTCAGGTAGATGCTAAGGAAGATGTCGGTTCAGGAATTCTAAAATATCACACAATCGAACATTTTACAGAACCAGAAAAAAAACAAAAACAAAAAGATAAAATCTCACATAATAATAAAAAGATGCCATCTAAAAAATTAGAAGAAATGAAAGTCGGTGAGTTACAAATGCTCGCTAAATCCTTAGGTATAAAGAACCCTAAGAAATATAAACGGAAAAATACGGATAAAGACACCTTACAAGATTTAATGAAATTAATTCGTGAAAAATCTCCTGATGTTGAAGAAGAAGAACAAAAAGAATTTGAAGAAGAAGATGAGGAAAAATATTCTGAAAAATCTCTACGAGAACGAGAACGAGCAATGAAAGAACGAGAAGAAAGAATTTTAGAAACTGCGGAAGAAGATGATGATTTAGTAGATATGACTTTAGAACGAGGAATCGGACAGAAAAATAAAGCACAAATGATACTTGATAAAGTAGCTGATGTTCCTAAATCTCGTAGAAGTCTAAAACTTCCTAGATTATCTGAATCACAACTTAAATTAATTAGTGATAATATGACACAAGAAAATGCCGTAAAATTTAAGAAATATTACAACCAGTTAAATTCAATTGTTAATAAAAAATCACTTGAAGATGGAAGTTGGGTTTCAAAAGGAGCAGCTGCTTTAGGTGCTCCAGAAATAGCTGTATTACAAGCAGGAGTTAATGCTATTGGATTAGGAATGAGTGATAAAGATAAAGCAGATTGGAAAAAATTACTTGATGGAGGAGAATTATCTGGTTCTAGAACAGCTGAACTAGCACTTAAAGTTTTAATTAATCCAGATGCTTGGGGTTCAACCATAACACATCAAGCTAAAAAAGAAATAGCTCGTATTTCTAATGATTGGAATGATATGGTTGGAAAAGGAGAAAGTGTCTATAAGGGTCAAGAAGTATCAGAAGAAGGAGTTCAAAAAATTATTGATGAACGAGAACAGAAAGCTTCTAATAAACTTGAAGAAGAACGAGAACTTAAGATGTTACAAGGTGAAGATGTTGAAGATAGTATAGATTATAAAGAAGGTTCAAGAGTCACTAAACTTCGTAAAATTCCTAAATTATCAGATTACGGAGGAAGAGATGATACTAGTTTTGGAGAGAAATTTAATAAGTTTATGAGTCATTTCAATCCATTCTCTATGACACTTCCAGAAGGAGAAAATGCTAAATATCAGAGATTATTAGAGGAATTGAAAGCAAGAAATCCTGAAGGATATGCTCGTTATATGAGAGATGTTGAAAGACATCAAGCATTTGTAAAGAAAAATGCTGTTAGTGGTCGTAATCAACTTGTATCAAAAGAACATAAACCTCTTGTTAGTGGATTTAAAGATATTATCTGGGAATCCTTAAAAGAAAATTCTAAACTTCTTAAAGACGGAAAAGAAGGATTTTTAACTAAAGAACAAGTTAAACAATATTATGCTATTAGAAATAATACTAGTAATATGAGTTACGGACAACTAGCTCATCTATATCAAAGATTCATGAAAGATACAGGAGGATATGAAAAACTTCCTGATTCAGTTAAAAAAGATTTAATGTCTTGGGAAATTAAACAACAAAATGAACTAGGAAGTAAAGGTGTTGGAGATATAGCTCTTGATGTTGGTTCAGATGTTAAAGCAAGAGAAGATATTGAAGATGAAGAGAAGAGTGTAGAACAAGCAAAAGAAGATGCTAAAAAAGAGGAAGAAATTATTCGTCAAGAACTTATAGATAAAGAAAATGAAGAAACAATTAGAAAACGAGCAGAAGTTATACATAATGGTTTTGTAAATACTGATAATCGTGATATTCCTCAATTAAGACCTAAAATTATTTTTGGTAATAGTGATTTACAATACACAAAAGATCCAGAAGAAGTTGAAGAAGAACAACGAACTATTAACAAGATGCTAATGTGGAATGCTAAAAATATTACAGAACAAAATAATCCTAACAATATTACATTTAAACGGCAACAAGAGAATGAAAGAATGAGATTTGAAACTACATTTAAGATGCCTCGTGCTCCTAAGGGTTACGGAAGAATTCCTGAAAGTTTCTTAAGATATAACGAGAAAATCTGGATACCAGTGTTTCCTCGTAAAGATGAATCTCTTCCTTTAATGAGTAATCCAGAGAGAAATCAGAAACCATTTTTAACACCTCAACCATATCGTCAAGGTTCAACTAGTATGGTAGAAGAAATCAGGTCTAATCCTAATATGTTTCCAGAAGCCTATTTACAAAATTATAAAGGAAAATCTATTCCTAATGTAAGTAAAAATTTTAACCCATGGATTAATAAAAATTTTACAATAGAATAAAAATAAAATAAAAAAAAATATTTCTTATTAATAAATAAAATGTCAGAAGAAGCAATTTTACAAAGAAATCGTATGACTTACGAGGTCTCACAACCTACTAGTCTTAAAACTAGACCTCACGATATTATTCAACAACCATTTACAGAACAACAATATTCTCCTAGAGAAACAGCTATATGTCATTTTCCTACAGGGAAATATTTCGTAGATGCTACTAAATCTTATGTTGTATTAAGAGTTAAATTAATTAACGAACAAGTTCCAGCCCAGAATTGTTTAGCAAGTTTTTCAAAAGGTTCAGCTCAAAACTGGGTTAAAGATATTAGAATTTATCATCGTTCAGGAACTACTATTACATCTCAACAGGATAGAGATGTTTATGTTAAAGCCCGTGATTATATTCAGCACGACGATTTTTGGTTTTCAAGTATAGGACACACAATGGGTTATAGACCTAATATCACTGATTATACTATGTCTTCATTTGACCCAGCAGGACAAGTATTTAAAATTCCTCTTGATGAATTACACGGATTTTTTAAAGGTCATTCATCAAGATTACTTCCACCAGAAATCATAAATGGATTACGTATGGAATTAGTATTAAATTCTAAAGAACAAGCACTTTACAGAAAATCAGACGAGGGAGAAATTTCCAGAGTTGTTATTGAACCAGAATTACAGATATGTCTTGTAGCTTGTATGGATAATGCCCTTATTTCAGTTCAAAATAAAGCTAATAAACAAGGTTTATCTTGGACTTATGATGATACATTCGTTTCTGAAAAAATTCAAAATTCAGATGACGAACTATTTAATACTACAATTGAAAAATCTGTTTCAGTTGCTAAAAATGCTATTACTCTTGTTAGAAATACAAATGATTTAAATAATATTGATAATGATGGATATTTTTTTAGTGTTTATAGTTCTCCTCTTAATTACTGGCATTATCAGCTTGGTAATGATTTATATCCTTACAAAAAGAAAATCAATAACTATCAAGATACTTATACTATTGTTCTTGATGCTTTCAAAACTGAATATGGATTGAATTTAGATTCTAACGATTTTTTCCATAATTATGTATTAGTTACAAATCTTTTAACGGATGACTATCTTCAAATGTCTGGAGATTTTATTAATTCTAATAAACGATTATTTTTTGAAAAAATTACTGGATATACAGAAGTTACTAACAAATGGAGTTTATGTTTAACACATACTAAAGTGCTCAGAGTCAATGATACATCTTCTCGTGTCGATGAATAAATTTACATTTTATTAATAAATAATTTTCTCAACTATTAATAAAATGTCAATTGATATACAAAGAAATTTACTAATTATTAATTCTAATGAAAAAACTTCTGGAACTTCTTCTGATTTTCAATATAGTTTAGGAGATGTATCTTTAGAAATTGATTCTATCGCTGTTAAACAAGTTTCCATACCGCATAGTCATACTAATATTAACGAAAACAATAATGATTTAATTTTAGAATTAGGAACTGAATTTACACTAGATAGTAATGCTAGATTAAATTATACTATTAATGGAATTACTAGTAATGTTCCAGTTAGTCCTGGAACTTATACACTAAATTCTTTATTAACAGAACTAAATAATTCTCAAACTTTTGGAGAATTCGATTATGATCCTGTTCCTAATCGTGTTACATTTACTATTACTTCTGCTGGAGTTAATGTGAATGGAGTTGATTTTCTAACTGGTGGTTCTCCAGAAATTATGACTCTTCTTGGTTTCGTATTACCTGTTAATTGTCCTACAGGTGTTGGTTCTAATATTACTGGAACTAATGCTCCTACTTATGCTGAAAACAATGTTTTTAATATTACTATTCCTACAGGTCAATATACTACTACCACTTTATTACCAGTTGTAATGACTGAATTAAATCTTTTCTTTACTACTACTGGAACTGGAATAGTTAATGCTGATGGAAAAGTTGAAATTAATGCCCCTACTGATACTTGGTTATTTAGAAGTTCTGGAATAGCAACTGCTCTCGGTTATGAAACTTTACAAATGACTTTTCAAAATACACAAATCGCACAAGGAATACCAGATTTATATGGAACTAGATATGTTTATGTCGCTTCTAAAGTTTTAAGTAATGGTTATAATGCTCTTCAATCAAAAGGAAATAAAACTAGTATTTTAGCAGCTGTTCCAGTTTGTAGTAGTTATTCTGGTTTAGATAAATGGGAAAATCCTTATCTCGTTAAAAAAGATTATCCTCAACCTATTAATACAAATTCTCTAGATATACAAATCCTAGACGATACTGGAAATGTAGTTGATTTAAATGGTGTAGAATGTGTTATTATTCTAGAAGTGTGGTGTAAAACAAAATTGTAAAACAAAATTGTAAAACAAAATTATAAAAAATATACTAAACATTAATAATTTATAAGGTGAAAAATACCTTATAAATTATGACTTTTTCCTCTTATCAATATATACCCCTATGGTTCAAGATTATTAACTTCCATTATCATACTCCTGTTTGAATTTCTCACTAGATTAACTTGATTATTAGCAAAATTTCTAGTAGGCATTCTGTAAGGAATAGGTTTCTGTCTTAAGTAATTAAGAGCTTGAGAATTTTTAATATGATTGATTTCATTATGAATCATAGCTTCTCTCTGAAAACCATTCGTCATACTTCTATCAGCAACCCAGGTTCCTTTCGGTTGTAGTAATCGTTTTTGAACTTCATCTTCAATAATTTCTCTCATAGATTTTCCACCTTCAATAGGTCTTAATTCTCCATAATCAAAACCAGCCATATCAGCTTCATCTCCTTCTTCATAAGAAACTAAACCCCGTTCATCAGCTCTATCTTCCTCATCATCATCACCACCATATTTTTCTTCTCCAAAGTCTCTTCGTCCTTCATCATCACCGAATAATGAATCAAGAGGAAGTTTTCTACCTCGAACAACTTTATTAGCTCTATTTCTCATTAAGAAAGCATTTTGTTGTTCGTTCCTTAAATTATTTCCAGCAATAGCTATACTAGAAACATATTCAGTATCATATACTACACCTGGAATAGGTTCAGCAATAGGAAAATTATCATTCTCATCACCCTCTAACATATCATTTTGTTGTTGAAAACCTCTATCACCAATAACTGGATATTCTTGTTTCTCATCTTCATCCATAACCATTCGAGGAATACTAGGATTATCATTATTTAAATTTTCTCTAACTGGAATAAGAGTAGGAACTTGAATACCAGTAGTAGAACCATTAACTTCTCTAACAAAATTATCACCAAAAGTATTTTTCTGAATATCTAGAATTGATTTAGTTTCATTACCAGATTTTTTTTCTACTAATTTAGAAAGAGGAGGTTCGACTTTAGTTTGTGATTCTCTAATTTGTAATTTATCTTTTAAAGTTTTAACAGCATCTCTATCTAAACCTAACATTTCAATAGTGTCATCGTTTAATGACCTAACAAAATTATTAACATTTTCATTAGTTAAACTAGTCTGTTTATTAACACCAGCTTTTTCCATAGCAAGTCTCGCACCTTTTTCACCGAGAACATACTTTAAAATATCTCTTTGTCTAGGTTTTCTAGATTGTCCTCCTCTACGAACAACATCATTAATATTCATTTTTTGTAACAAATCTGTAACTTCTTCAACTGGATTAAAAATATCGTTTAAATTTTTAATTTCTGGTTCTTTAAGGTCAGACATAACATTATTAATTCCGAAAAAATCTTCTGGAGCATCATCAAATTTATAACCTTCATCTCCTTCATCTACTTCATCTTCATCTCCTTCATCTTCATCTTCTTCTTCTTCTGTAAATTCATCATCTCCTTCTATACTTTCTAAAATTTTAGCTGCTTCATTTACTAACTCATCGTAAGTCATACCTTTATAATCTTTAGCTCTAAATGGAGTTTTAGGATCTAATTTTCTTAACATCTTACTAATATATTTTCGTAAGGCAATTTTTTGTTTCCGTTTTCCAGCTTTGGTTGTTTTTTGAATTGAAAATTTTTCAATAAATTTATCTTCTTCGATTTCACGATTCATTTATTAATAATAAATATTTTAAAATTTTAATTTTAATTTTAAAATATAATTAATTAATTACTACGTTGAATCCTTTACGAACCTGTTTATCGTGAGGTGCTCTATTATTGATAGTCATAAAACTATAAGGTTCTTTAGTTGAAAATTCAATTAATTGTAGAAATCTTTTCTTTTTCATGAATGCTGGAAGTTGTTCGTCACATAATTTTTGATTTTCCATTTCACTACCAGCAAAGTATATTATATAACTACAATTAGTTCTAACTACAGGACTGACTGACCTATACATTTGAACCATAATTACATACATTAATTTTAAATGTCTGTGTGTTGATACTAAATTAGCCATAGTTCCACTCCTTAAGAATTTTTTCTTTTGTAACACATCATCGAATATTAAGAGAGTATAAGGTGCTGAATTCCAATCTTTTTTAGTTTTATCTTCTATTTTTTTAAGATGGTTCTTTACATCAATTTCTTCCCAACTAGTAATAATATTCTTTTGAGGAATTTTAAGGGTTTTTGTAATATTCTTATCTGGAGTTAAGGCACTATATAAAAACATATCTTTCGGTTTTACAAATCCTCCTAACAAATTAGGATTTGAAAATATTTCTAAAATACAATTCGTTTTACCAGCACCAGTTTTACCTACACATAATATACCTAATTGTTCTGGTTTTTTAGGAAATATTTCTAACTGACAAGCACGAGGATAATCAGTTTCTTTCCGTTTATCTTTTTCAGTATTATAAACTTTTACTTTATATTTACTCATTTATTATTATAAAATATTTTTCTAATTCTTTTTAAAATATCTAGAAATTTACTTTAACATCAGTTAGACTGACTTCAAGAACTTTCACGTAATGGAGGTAAATATTACAGACTTGAGCTGCTGCTGGTGCTGAATCATAATTAACTTCAAGTCTTAGAGAACGAGCAGACGAAATTGGAAGTTGAGAAAGGGCAAGTTTCTGGTCTTTACTAAAACTACAAGATTTAATAGCAGTTTCAACTTCCCATTCTGGAATAGATTGAACTGGTTGGTCTGTTCTAGGACGAAGTTTATTGTAAGTAGAAAGTGCTTGAAAATAACTTAGTTGTAGTGAATCAGTAGGAACATTGCTAGGAAGTTGAAGACTACCTAGTGTATATTGCCATTTACCTGCGGATTCATCATAACGAATAAGAGTAGAATCTTGAACTGGGTCAGTAACTCTTGCTTGTGGTTGAATAGCTGCTGTAATATGATCTGAAAATGAAACAGATTTATTAACAGATGTAGAGAGAATTGAATTTCCAGAAGATTGTGTAACTTTAGAGTTGTATGTATCAATATAAGTCCATTCAAGAAGTTGTTTAGCTGTAACATCGTTAAGTGTCATAATAGTCATATCGTTAAGTGTGGTGCAATCAAGATTAAAGAAAATATCTTCAATTTTGTAAGTTGAAGTTGTTCCTCCATTTCGTTGCCAACATTCAGAAGCAGGAGCTAAATCACACTCAACGATTAAAGAATTTGCTAGTGCTGCGGGCATAAGTTGTTCCCCTTGAGGACAGAAAATAGGGGCAAGTTTAGAGAGAGGAATAACGAATTCATAAACCTGGTCTGAAACAGCCATAACTACACCATAACCCATAAGAGAACCAATGGTAGAAAACCAGTTTTCTTTTTCAGTATGTTTATCTTCAATAACACGATTAAGATTAGCATTAAGAATATTAACACATTCTACCCCTGATTTAGAAAAAACGCGGATATTTTTGATTAGGTTCATTGCCGAAGCATTTGAAAATGAAACATTAGTTCCATCAAAAGTAGGTTTAAGACGAATAACAAGTGAAGAAGTTTCACAAGAAACATATTGAGCTCCAGTTTGAAAAACGGCTCTCATAGTTCTACCTTCATCATAACTACGATTATCGAAGTAGTTTCGTTTATAACTTCTTTCAATAGCAGCAGTGCTAGAAGGTGGCAGAGAATAAATTAAATTATTAATTGATAAGTTTTCGGTTTTACTCATTTATTAGTATATAAGAAAAAAAAAATTTTTTTTTTATTAAGAATTTTTTTTAAAATAATTTATACATATCTTTGAGAAGTTATATCGTGATAATCTATATGTAAAAAGGCAGGATTTGTTGATAATCCCGTTAATTGTATTGTAAATTCGTAATGTCTAGCATTAGCATCATTAATACTACTTGCTCTTCCTGTAAGAACATCATCTCCAGAAATCCCTATTGAAAGTAAATCGTAAGTAGTTACTATACTTACCATAGCCGTATTCTGACTACTTGAATGATTTTTACTACAATATACTTCAAAAGTAGAAGAAGTAGATTTAATTCTACCTTCTAAATCACCACCAGGAGCATCCCAGCCTAAAATTATATAATCATCTTCATAAAGAGGTGTTTGTGCTGAACTTCCATCAGCTTTATAATCTACATTCGGATTAAATCGAATAACTTCTGTTACATCTGGAGAAGGTGTTGTTCCTCCACCATTATTTATGGGTTCTCCATTATTATTAATTGTATCTTCACAGCAACAAGACATTTTATAATATTACAATATTTTTATTATAAAATCTAATACACCTCTTGCGAATGAAGGACAGCTTTTACTAAACCACCATTAGTAGGAACATTTGTAGTTTCTGCTATTTTAGCAAATGGTTCGTCACTTACAGAAGTTGTTTCACTTGCTAATCCATCAGTAGAAGAAGGTCTCAAATAATTTCCAACATCGTAAGCAGTTCCTTTACCTAATACACCTACTAACCAAACTCCATCAATAGCAACACAAACATAATTGTTCGTTGAAACATTTTTAAATTGAACTACACCTACAAAACCAACATCACCAGCACTATTAGTTTTTATAACTTCATTATCAGTTCCAGACATTTCTACTAATTCACCTATATTTAGATTTTCATTAGCTTTCATTTCAATTGTTTCACCAGAAACTTGCCAAGTATTACCTGTATAATACCATAATTTAGTTAATCCAATACTAGTATCAGTTGCTAAAACTAAATCTCCAGTATTCATTCCAGTTAAGGCTTGTAATTCTAAAAGAGTCATTACAAGTGCGGTTGAAGAACCTCCTCCTCCTCCTCCACTAATAGGTTCTCCATTATTATTAATTAATTCTTCACAACAACAAGACATTTTATTTATTAATAAGAAATATTTTTAATTATTAATTCTAATTTTGACACGATTATTACTAGCAGTAGGAAGTATAACTCTACCTAATTTTTTAGTTAAAGCCCAACTAGTTTGAGGTGTTTCTATCGCATTATTATCATTATTATCTATATAAAGTGCTGTATTAACTGGAACATCCAAAGCATTTTGAGATGGACTATAATCTGTTGTTTGTAAAGTTATATTCCAACCAGAATAATGTGAAGAAGTATCAGCATAAAAATTAAATCTTAACCATCTTGAATTAATATTATAAGTTATAGAAGATCCAGAATAATTAGGAACAACATTTTTAGGTGTTGAAGAACCTCCTTTACTATTACCTCCATATTCACTTGTAGAAGATGTTGATAACCAACCAGTAATATTTGCTTTACTCCAAACTTCTCCATCATCACCAACCCATAATAATAATCTATCGTATATACTATATGTTGTATGTTCGAAACCAGCACTAATAAGAGTTAAAGTCCAAGTATTATTAACTCCAGCATCAAATCTAATTTTTCTCTGTTGTGTTGTATAATTTCCAGTTAAATCTCCATTATCTCTAAAACTAACATATTTATCAATATTATTAGTATTATGTGTTAAATTATTTAACAATATTGTAGTAGGATTACTACTAGGAAATTGACTTATTCTCTTAATAAAACAATCACCTTTAACTAAAACTTCAACATAATTACCTTCTGTTACATCAGTGAGAACTACACCTATATAATGTTCGTCTTCTGTTTGTGAATGAATTTTACTAACAACCATATTACCATTACTATCAAAATTCCAACATACTGGTTGATATTGTTCTATATTTTCACCAGCAAGATATCTCCATACTTCACCAGCATAATTATTATTTACTTCGTCTATTTTGTAAGAATCTACTAAACTCATTTATAATATTACAATATTTTTTAATTTAGAATTTAAAACAACCATTACAACTTTTCTTAATATTTTGATCGTTTATCATTATTACTCTACCTAATTTAGTCATAAATATAACTGATTCTATTATAGTATTTATTTCGTGTTCGTAAGAAGGATATAACATTCCTAATTTTTTTTTCATTTTATGAAGGACATAATCCTTTCTTTCTTTACCCTCAACTTCTTGGAAATTTTCGGCTATTTCCATGAGATTAATTGTTGCCTCGAGAACATTTTTTAAATTAAATCTTCCATCATCACCTAACTTATCAGGTGATTTAAGAGGTTTGATTATAGGACTATCTTTACTCATTTATTATTAGAAATATTTTATTTACATTATAATAAATGAGTAATAGTGAAGATGTGGAATTAAAGATTGATACTCCACGAGAAAATAATGTTAGTGAATTATCTGATAATACTTTCAATAGAAAAGTATTCTGGAAATCGTGTTGTTTTGAACTTGACCGACGAGCAGTAAGTTTTTTTACACAATTATTTATAAGTTTATTAATAATAGTATTCTGTTTATTTCAATTACATACTTTACCGAAGTGTGATTCAAGTGAGTATTTAAGTTTATTAACAATGGTTCTAGGAGTATGGGTTGGTGATGCTCCTCGTTTAAATTAAGTTTAAAGATAGAAGAAACACGACTTAATAATTATAAAAAAATCTTGTAAATAATAAATGAGTGATATTATAACAAGTGAAGAATTTGATAGAATATTTGACAGAATAATATTTCCAGATAAATTACGAACAGATATGTTTTATATGACAGAAGCAATGAGAAATTATTATGTAGAGAAATTTTTAAAAAAAAATTGTTATAGTGTGTATTATGAGAATGAGAAGTATTATGTAATGATTGATGCGGAGTATAACGAAGTTTGATTACGAAGTTTGATTAAATTTTTACGGATTTTTTTTAAGAATGCTATTTTATTGAAATTATATAGTGGAACACTAAAGTAGAATTATTTCTATATAATTAATTACCGGAGTGTTCCGGATTTTCTTTAAACCCTAATTACGGAAATTTTTGTGGAACAACGATTTTTAAGATTTTACGGATCTTTTTTTTAAGAATGCTATTTTATTGAAATTATATAGTGGAACACTAAAGTAGAATTATTTCTATTAATTAATTACGGGAGTGTTCCATTTTTCCGGAACAACGATTTTTAAGATTTTATGGATTTAATTTTAATAATTTCCGGAACACTAAAGTAGAATTATTTCTATATAATTAGTTACGGGAGTGTTCCGGATTTCTTTAAACCCTCTTTTATAAAGATTTGTAGAAAAGAATTTATAAAGATTTGTAGAAAATATTTTATTTTATTTTAAAATCATGAAATTATAGAAAGATTATTTTTAAAATAAATTTATTTAGAAAAGAAAATTTTAAAATTAAAATCTTGAAATTATGTAAATAATATTTTTAAAATAAAATTAAAAAAGAAAAAGAAAAAAAGAAAAATTAAAAATTAAAAAAATGAAATTATATAAAA
>WLWF01001256.1_pt1 | contig 21559 bp, 18 predicted proteins | sample 6718331 | NCBI WGS metagenome assembly WLWF01 (sample SAMN12718692, study PRJNA515312) | sponge metagenome | isolation source: marine sponge | host: Mycale hentscheli | place: New Zealand: South Island, Marlborough, Capsize Point | collected 2003-05-01
CGCCGACAAGTCGAGCGTTAGCGCTGATCTTGCCGGGACCGGATGCGTTTCCCGTAACAGGAAGGTTTTTTTGCATACGAGTCAGGACGGTTTGCATTCCCCGTCCAGCGTGGTTTGCTTTCACGTTTTCTGCTGTCAACGTAACTATGGTGCCGTCACGTTTAATGAGATAGTTGTAAAGCGGTCCGGGTACTTTGTTGACGCCACGTACACACATGGCGATAACAGCGTCGGGGTTTGCGTTAGCGTTTGAAGCGGTGTGGTGCACGACAATACCGACGGGCGACAGGGGTCGTCCGCTGGTTACTTTGTTGGGTGCATCAACAACATTCATTCTTGGATATTCACGTCAAAAAAAATGGGACCATTATCACCGTAACTCATTTCAGCACCCACGTTCCGTCAGCTTTGACTTTGTAACCATCTGGAAGCCACTGTAAGCGAGTAGTATTCCAAACCCATTCAATGTTGTTGCCGTCGTCATCGGTGTAGTGCGAATCAGGTGGGTAAACTTCCCACTTATAAACCTCCAGTAATGAGGCTTGGTGATTGTTTGGATCTAACTCTGGTTTTGGAATTCGTTGAGCCATTACTAAACCGCCACGTTGTTTGTTCCGGGGGTTTGCCCAGTAGCCGTAGCCTGTGGGACATTACCTGAGCCGGGAGCTTCTAGTTCTCCAATTATTGTCGTACCAAACGTCGCATAGCTGACGTCAATAGGAACTTCGAGCACTCGGTAGCCAGATGACGGAGTGTTGCCGACCTGAATGTTGGAGTCGGTGTAGCCCGAAGTCAGTTTTGTGATGACTTGGGTACAAGCGATCGTTCCACTGTTGTCACCGGTCCGCACCGTGAAGTCGGTTGATCCTGTTGTTGATCCGTCGGCTTTTAGTTTCAGCGCCCAACCTTGATAGCGACCTGAACCCATTTGGTGATATCCGCTGATGTAGAGGAAGCCACCTTTCTGGTCAATGCCATACGGCGAACAATCGTCCGCTGCACCGCCGGTCTGGTGCTCAATCTGGTAGACCCACTGGACTACCCCGTCAGATGCTTGACGGCAAGTCACATAAGACCGAAATTTGCCGTCGCTGTAACCGCCGTAGCCTGAACTAGCTGCATAAACGAGGCTGTCGTCGTCCGAGAGGGGGGTGCCGCCTTGGGTGTTGCCAAAGCCGTGTTGGGCAGTGGAGCCAGCACCACCCGAAAAAATAAGTTCACGCCACCAACCCGTACCCGAGCCTGTGTCACCCATTTCGAGATTCGACAGTTTTGTTCTTGACATGACCTGACCCGCGGGACTGTTCCAAACTTGTGTACCGCTCCAATAAAGATGAGTGCCATCTTCTGAGGGTTTTCCACCTATTTGAACATGACCTGCCTCACTAGAACTGCCGCTGTCAGCGTTGAGGACACGGTACCTAATGGTCGATTGTCGAGTGCCTGACGAGTTGTATTTTGAAAAACCGGGAGCAGCACCAGACCCACCGGGATCGCCGTTTTTCACAAAAAGGACGTAAACATTGTCTGAACTGTCTATAGCAACTCCACCGTACGAGTTAAACTGGTTGTAGTAGGGCGCTCCCGTGTAGCCGTTCGGTTCCAACGTAGCAACCCAAGTAGGCGAACCGCTGCCACCTGCGTAGGTGTTGGGTAAACATACGAGAACCGCACAGTTCCTATCACTGCTGCTTTCGTCTTGTTGCGTGTACCAGAAGAATCTTCGATCTGTGGAATCAAAAGCTCCGAAGCCATTGCTGCCGGAGGAGTCGCTCCACCCAGACTCCCAATCAATGCCCGTTTTCCACTGGTTGACCAGCGACGAGTTCCACAGCGAGAAGTTGGAGTTGACGTAGTAAGGAGAAATTGTTGCAGCGTAAGGCAGCATCCAGTTTCCACTCGAATCTTCTTGTGGACTCGAACCTGTGACAGCGTTCATGCTGAGACTGTTTGTGGAGTCGTAAAACTGGGGATAGGTCGATGAGAATGCGCCGGTCGAAATGTCCATTTCGAACCACGCTGCTGAGTTGTTGACTCCGGTTTTGTAGCTCGTGCCGGACACCAAAATTTTGGTCCCTGCGGAGTTGGCCGTCACTCCGTATCCAAAAAGGTTTTGACTGGCGCCGTCGTAGTACATGGTCCAGAGGAAACCTTCTTTAGGCATCGGCCAAGACTCGCCACGCACAGCTTCAGCAACCTCCCCCAACGACCACACACCCGGCGCAGCACTAGAAGTGGGAAGGTTCTGTGGCCCTACAACAGAGCCGTTCTCACCGTAACCCGGAGCAGCCATTAGCGTGCAGCAATCTCGTCGTCAGTTAAACCAAGCGCTTTAAGTTTCGCATCACCTGATGCTTTGTCTGCTACCCGTTTTTCTTCGGCAGCTTCCGCTTCAGTATCAGCGGCCAACTGAGCTTCCCGCCCTGCTTCTAACGCTGCTTCTTCTTCGGCAGTTAAATCGACAATAGTTTCCTCGCCAGTTTCACAATTCACAATTTTCTTTTTAGCCATGACTTCTCCTAAGAGTTTTTAACTCCATACAACGTAAATTTACTTTCAGTCTTAAAAGTTCCAAATAAACACTTCAAGTCAATTTCGTTTATTGCGGCAGTGTTATTCCAAACGCCCCAACCTGCGTAAACATTGGTGCTTTGAGTGCCGTTTTGTTGACAGACGAATCCGTCGCTGAACCAGACTTGTTTGGCGTATGAAGTTGTGGTGTAGCGAGGAATATACATATAGAGAAAACCGAATGCTTCTTCTGAGTTTTGGCTTCCCGGCTGATGCGTCCGAATTTGGGTTTGGTTGCCTTCGACAGCAATACCCCTCGTGTTGCTAGTCGTGACTGAACCGTTCCCGTAGCAATAGTTAGAACCGGTGTCATTATAAAACTGGATGTCGATGTAAAGTTGCGCCGCAGCAGTCGAAGTGTCAGCGCCAATCCCCATCACAATGAGATCATCGTAACTTTGAGAGATACTTGTGAAGCTGAGTGTCGCAGGATTACCGCTTCCGGTCACTGTGGCAAGTTTGGTTGTTGCTTCAGCCATTAGGTCCACCCTCCGAGCCGGTAAGTCGAGCCGCTCAAAATGGCTGGAGCGTATTCAGCAGAGAAATAAATTTCAGTGATAGCCGCTGCTGTACCGGGAGCATAGTTGAGAACGCCGTTCGCCATACTCATTTTGGTACCCCAGCCGCCCGAGTAGGGGTAGGTGATGTCGGGGTTTACAGCATCAACCATGCAGACTTTGTTTGTCGTCGTGTTGGTGTAATCGAAAATCCGCACACGAAGCTGGCTGGCTTGGTTTGCGTTTGAGGTTGCGCCAGTAGATTGCACCACCCCTGTCGGAGCAGTCGAGTTTTCAGAGAAGTCGTAGGTGACGGCTGAACTGCCGCTCTTGTAATCAAGGAACCGGTCGTAGACAGCGGTTGTGTCGCCGTTGAACTTGAAATAGAGATAGCCGCCACTAACGCTCGCTTGATCGTTGCTTCCCATGAAGTCGAACTGCAAATGAGTGTAAGCCTGAGTGATTGATGAGAGCGTTAGGGACTTTGTTGATCCATCAAACGTTCCTGACGTGATGACTTCGTATCCGTTAGCCATATCTACTGCCCAATCCCAAACAAAGTGCAAGTGTAATTTTGAAGCGTAAGCCCACCATCGGGAGTTAATGACAAACGATCCACAGCACCCGTGTTTTTCCACGTCAAGCCACTCCACCACGCAGCACCATAAGTGCTGGAGTTAGTGTTGGTGCTTTGTTCGTTTCGGGTGCTTCCGTAGAACTGACTGACCTTGTAAAAAGTCGTGCTCGTGTAATTAGGGATGCTCCAAATGCCGATAGACGGGATGCTATTGGTGGTCGAAACTTGATACGGGAAGTAGTTGGGCGATTTACGCCAAGCCGATTCAGTGTCATCTCTTGACGACGGACTCCAATAGGAAAAGCCCGTCATGCCATAGTTGGCGTTAGTCGTATCTACAGCAGCACCACCAGTGCCCATGTTGAAGAAGAAGCTGTCTTTGCCGTTACTCGATCCCACGTAAACGACTCTCAGTTCTTTGTACGTTTGTGGAATAGACGAAAATTCTATTGAAGAAACACCAGTGGTGCCGGTCGTGGTAGAGATAGCTTCCCAATTAACTTTAGGGGCAGGCCAAGTGCCAGCACCCTCATTCTCCGCAACCTCGTTAAGAGTCCAAACACCAGACGCAGCAGAAGAAGTCGGAGCAACCTCGGCTCCGATCCTACTCCACGTCTTACCAGCGGAAATACCCGTCATAGAATCAGGTAATTTCTAATACAGAAATCGATAATTCTATAAGCGAACTAGCTGTAGACTTAACCTGCAAATAATCTCCACTTTCAAGGACGAGCTTACCAGCGATAAGACCTACCGCCGCTTTCTCTGGAACAGATAACTCTTTCACTAAATCAGTTTTAACTGTACCAGATGCGTCATACCAGCAGAGATCTACAGCTTGAGTGCCAGTAGTCACGTTAGTAGCTTGCGCCAACAACACAATAGCTATGTCTGTTGCTGCTCCTGTAGGAGCGGTATAAACAGTTTGTAAAGTATTGGTAGCCGCAAACCGAGCGTTTTTGAATGTATTAGCCATAAGTTATTGCTCCTACGATAAGGCCAAAATGAGGGGAATAGCTGACTCTGCGGCTTGCCACTGACTAGTACCGCCAGCGGTACAAGTAAGCACATGACCCACAGTTGTCGGTGTCGATGAACCGATCCCCATTTTTGTTTGTATAGCCACCGACGACTCGTTCACATTGACATGCATTTCGTCATGCAAAAAGTTCGTAGCATCAAGCTCGGTAGAACTAGCAATAGTGTTCGGGAGATTTCCGCCCGTGGTGAGTACGTCTAACGACGTTGGAAAATTCGTTGCCATTTCATCCCTCCTACGGGGTTAGATCCAAAGTAAAGATGCCCGACGCATTCCAAACAATCTGGAACGTACCCGACGTAGTTGAAAAGTTTCCACCGAAATCAACGTAAGCAATCAAAGGCTCGTTAGTTTCACTGGTGTTATATATCACAGCAGCAGCAGCGTTAGTAATGGTGCTCGCTGACCAAGTGACATCAGCGGCGTCCCAAGTAATGGTGCCACCACTAATAGTAAACGTCACACTCGTTAAAGCTTCACCGCCAGCAGTGTACCCGGCCCCAACAATTTCGTTGCTGACATCAGTCTTAACTGAATCAGTGTCAAAGTTAGGGACGTACGCCGCCTCAACCAACATGCACTTAAAGCGCCCTGCGGTTGTATCATCAAAATCTATTGCAAAGTTAGTTGTCTGCGTCAAGTTGTTCTTGAACGGCAAACAGTAAAGACCACTAGCCACGGTTCACTCCTCCGGTCCCAGTTATGGGCTTAGGTCGGACTGTCACGTTTCCGTCGCTGCTTGATCCGGCCATTATCGTTTGCCCTTCCTTTTAGTATTAGTAACTTTCTTCCCTGTTTTCTTTGCGTAAGCATTAGCAGCCTTCCGACCTTTAGCGGAATAACTGTAATGTCTGTTACCAACTTTCGGCATTAAATCCAACCTTGTCTAGTTATTACAACAGTAGCAAAGAAGCAGAGGGTAATGGGAGGGCCGAGGGAAAGGGGGAACCCCGACCCTCCCACACCTATAGCTCAAGCCTTTAGAGGCTCGATGAGCTTTCTACACGCTGAAGGCATGCTTCACGGAACCTGCTGTATCCGCACAAGTGGTACCAGCCCACTGACACGAACCTGCGAAGGTAGTCAGTTGTTGGTCCGTACACGATTTGTGGTTGCTCACCGAAGCCAGGGGCTCGAGAGAAACCTTTTGCGAGAGCCTGACGGCCTGCAATTACAGTGTCGTATACGTCGATACCAGCAGCACCAGCACCAGCTTGGATGTGTGCGCGAGGGTTCTCAATGAACTCTACGCCACCCCATGTGCCGATTGAACCGTTACGGACAGCTTGGCCGTCTTGACGGATCTGGAATGCGATTACGTCAGTTACCGCAGTTTGGCTACGAAGGTCAAACGCTACGTTAGGGTGAATCATCCCAACATAGTTGCCGTTCTCAAAGCCCGGAGCAGAAGCGGTACGCAGCTTCGCAGCAGCGGTACGAGTCTGGTCAGCGGTAATAGTGTCACCGGCAATAATGTTGACGGTAGCTGCACGGCCTGTAGGCAGAATGTCGTTAGTTCCACCGGCTGCAACAGCAGCAACAACCTGATCGAGCGAGTCAACCATGTTGTAACCGATAATGTTTGCAGCATCAGCGTCAACGTTCAAGAACGAAGTTCCACGAAGCTTTGCAGTTGTTTCAACAGCGTTACCGTACTCTACAAGAGTAACAACAGCAGTTGAATCACCGAGAGCAACAGGAACTACGTCCACTGCTTCTCCAAGTGCGCCTGTAGCCGCTGCCATGTTGTCGTAAATATCAAATGTGACGCTTGCGCCGTTGTGTGTTTGCGCTGTTGACCGAACGTCTGCGATCATTTCGTATAAAGGGTTAGAGCGAAGGGCGAAATACGCCATCTGCTCAAATGCACCGGTTGAGGAAGATACCTGTCCGGTTCCTGTAAATGCCATGATGAAGTCCTAAGGGGAGAGGGACTCCGTGTCAGTGGCTAACTCAGGTAGTTGCGTTCCACAGGAAACCCTCAGACTCCATTAAAGCTTTCAGTTCCTCTGGGGAATTTGTTGCTTTAATTTTTGCGTCTAAATCAGGGTTGCTTACCGGGTCGCCTCCCTCACCTGCCAAAGCTATACGCTTTTCGGCCATGAGTTCAGCATCGTACCGATGTGGTGCTTCTGGCGTAGATGACGGTGTGTCACCTAAAAACCCTGCTGCCGTAGCTTCCGCTGCGATAGCGTCGGGAGTCAATTCGCCTTCGTAACCTTTAACAAAGTAGCTTACCTTAGCGTCATCAGGGTTTAATCCTGCTGACCGGAAAGCGTCCCGCCGTTCGTACTGAGCGAGCTTTGCTTCAGCTTCGGTTGCTCTACCTTCGAGTTCCCGTCGCCAATTCGGTTTTGACTCGGATGGACTGTCAACTTCGAGTTCGTCACTTTCGACGGAATCGTTGTCTGTCATTTGTCGCTCACCTGACCTGTACGCATCTTGGCGGTGGTACCGAAGATGGAGGTTTTGTTGGTAGCTCTCCCCGAAAGGGCCAATCAACGTTCTTCAGGATACATTACTGTTGCAAATAAATGCAAGCCTATGTGGCTTCACCCAAACCTGCGATCCCTGAACCAGTCACCAAAGAAGACCCACGCCCCATCATAGGAGCCAACCGTTCTTCTCTTAGACGACGCAACCTGGTTGCTTCATCACGGTCTAACCCAAATTCTGCTTCCGCAATATCGGTACCAGTCATCCCTTCGCTACCAATAAGACCTTCTGTAAGACCGGCTCGTTGACCAAGCCTTGACTGGATTTCTCGACGCTGAATGTTTTCACGTTGCAATGCTTTAGCCGTATCTACTTCAAGCCCCTGCCCGATTGACTGCATAGCAGCAACAGAAAGTCCTGCCGCCTCATACACACGACGTTCCTCAAACACATTCTCTGCTGCTTTAGGGTCAAGATAGTAAGCAGTAATATCGCCTGTAGTAAGACCATAGTTGTCTTGAAGTTCAGTAATGATGTCTTGGTTAGCGGTGTCTCTCGCTGCTTCAGCTAACGTCACCCGCTGCTGAAACTCTTGAGCTGACACATCACCCGAAATCAGGTTTGTGAAATCGTCTGGTTTGTCATGGAAATTGGCAGGCAAATCTGCTGCGCGCATAATTGACCGGTAACTGCGTTCCAACCCGATGTATTCGGCTTCGCTGATAGTGGGAAGGTTAAGCCCTCGACGTATCGCCATCCCAGGGAACCTGGCAGCGTATTCGGGACGTGCCCTAATTTTTTGGGCTATGCCTAGTTCTGATTCGCCTTCAATCATTTGTTCGGAAAGGAAGTCAGTGATAGTGCTGGGAAGCCCGTAACGTTGCACTAAGTCCGCTAAAACATCCATGCTGTTTTCTTGGTTAGCTAACTGGAGTGCTTCGTTTTTTAACTTAGAGTTAAGAGCTTTTTGGCGTTCAGCGTCAAGGTCCTTTCGCAACGCTTCGGTATCTTTTCGTAACTTTTCGTTATCTTCACGTAATTTTTTTTCTGCCGCAGTTTCTTTTGGAGTTTCTCCATCAGCACCGCCCTCAGGAGTGCCCTCAGGAGTGCCCTCAGGAGTGCCCTCAGGAGTGCCCTCAACAGCAACAAACTCGTTAGCAGCTCTAGTCAAAGGACCAGCGATACCGTCCACAACCAAAGGAACAAACTTGTTTCCATCAGCATCGACTTTGCCTGCGTTCTTAGCGTTAAGCTCACGCTGGTCTGTTTTCACCTGCTCACGTATCTGCGAACGAGACAAACCAGCCAAGTTCGCAGCAAGATCTTCTGGGTTTTCAACAACCATCAGGCCACCGCCCCAAACATCCGACCAATCTGATCCGCCATACCACGCGCCTCCTGGTTAGCGTTCCTCGTATACTTCCACTCATCCAAACCACGGAAATACCGGTTCGCCTGAGTCAACGTCAAAGGCTTCTGAATATAAGTATCATCAGTTTGACCGCCCATAATGTTGATAAACATATTGCGATCATCACCTAAGAAATCGATTTTGCGTTCCAACAACCGTTCAGCTTGCTGCTTGTAAGACGAGAAATACATTTCGGGGGTATACCCCTGCTTAATAAGATTCCCCAACTCAGGCATCTGCCCAATAGCTTGATTACGGAAACCCGCTTCAAGCCCCTCCAACGTAGTCTCCCCCAAATACAATGACTCAGCAGCGCCCGCTAAAGCACTATCATCAAGAAGAAGCATATATTTTCCTGCAGTTTGATTCACTTTGTTACGCAACGCAGCAATACTCCCTGACTGCACTGCTTCCGAATCAAACGACAACTCCCAGTTATCTACGAACTCTTGACGGATTTCATAATCATCCATCCCCATCATCTTGGCGTTGAAAGCCAAAGCCTCAAGCTGTTCAGGCTCAAGGGTTAAACCAATCTTCTTAGCTTCACGACTAATTAGGTCAGAAGTAGCGTCCAACAGTTCTGTTCGTCCGGCCTCACCAGCTATAGACCATTCTCGTTCAAACGCACGGGCGGTAGGTCCAGTGTTCTGGTACCACTCGGTTTGGGAAATCAGACCTAAAACTTCTTCGTCGTTTGTTTTGCCTGTCTTCTCAATATATTTGAGGACGTTAATCGGCTCTCCCGTTTCGGGATCTTCGATCAGCATGTCGTCACGGTCAAGGAAGAAAGTGGTTAACCCAAAGTTTTCGAGAATAAATGTGGCTGTCGCATCAGACGTAAGATCAACGTCAACATCAGCATCAGCGTCTTCCTCTATGACTCCGCCATTTTCTCCGCCGCCTGCAGATTCGTCAGCACTTGGGGTGCCGTCGTCGCCACCTTCTTCAACGATCTCAACTTCTTCTTCTTCACCTCGAACAAACGAATCAAGAGCCCCCATACCCTCATCAAAAACATTTGTTTCTTCAGAAGCGTCCGACCTAACAGAACGCCTTGACCGCATCGCTTCAGGGGAAAACGGTTCGGTGTCTTCAGCGAACACATCCGCACGCCCCCCACCAAACTGGCCTGACCTATTCGGATCACGTTCCCTTCTTCTTCCCGCTCTTTGACCAGGATCATTAGCCAAACGATCTGAACGTTCCGTCGCTCGATCCCGACGATCTTGGGCTGCTTGTCGCCGTACTGCTTCAGGAGAGAACGCTTCTGCTGGATCTTCAACTTCGCGTTCTCGGTCTGTTACCGCCGCTCGACGGCGAGCTTCAGGAGAAACAGTTACGTCCGGGTCTGCCTCTAACCTTCGATTGCCTACAAACCGTTCCCTTTGCTGTATCTTTTCAGCATCATCTACAAGTTTGCGTAACGGTGCCTTAAAGACTGTTTCATCTTCAAGAAGTTCTTCTACTTCGCTCTTGTAAGAAAGACCGCTTTCTTCGCCGCCTATCATCCAAGAAACAATCGCTTTTTGTTTTTCCCGTGATGACAACCCTTCAAGATCCGGGGCTTGATCTAAACGATCATCAATAGCTTGCGTATCAGTTTCAGAAAGATTCTCTAATTCAAAATTAGTTGAAGTTATGTCACGTTCAGTAGACGCAATATCTCTCTGAATTTCAGTAAGCTCGTCCCTGCCATCAACAGTAAAAGTTTCTTGTGAAGATATTTCGTCATCAAGTCTGGCAAGTTCTTCTTGGAAAAGATCTCTAATGTTTCCAACTTCAGAACCTAAAGAACGTCCCGAAGTAAGATACTCAGCTTCATCAACCAGACTGAACCCAAAAAGATCTCTTGCTGCGTCATTCCATGTTTTTACTAATTCTGCTTTTTCGCTATCAGAAGCCGGAATAAAGAACGAAGGAAGAGCTTCTCGTTGCCAAGCCTCAGCCTGTTTTTTCTGGTTTGTTAAAGAACGAACTTCTTTTACTGAATTGTCGATACGGCTTTGAGCATCTTGTAATGCTTGTTGATGATCTAAAAGTTCTCCGTCTAAAAAATCTAGCTCTGAGAGCAAGGGACTTCGTTCGTCCCGCACATTCCTTGCTTGCCCTCTACGTTTTTCTTTGGCTTGCCTGTCTTCTAAATCTTCTTTAGCTTCGTCGTAGAGAGCTTCAAGTTGTCTTAAGTTCTGGGCGCTGCCACTACCAGAAGTATCCTCGCCTTCTAACAAATCAGACGCTTGATTCTTAATCCAGTTAAATACGCCTTGACCAATTCCTAAAGTTGCCGCCGTTCTTCCTTTAACAACATCAGCAACCGTTAAACCAGCGTCAGTAACTAAAGCAAAAGCTTCACTAAATTGTTTATTTACAGAATCGGTATATCGCTTATCTGCCCTTATCCAAGCGTCATATGCGCTTTCTAAAGCATTAACTACAGGAGCAAAAGATTCTCCAAAAGACGAACCTGTATTGTTTTCTTCCTCTGCCATTACTTAAATCCCAACACTCGCTTAAGAGTCGCCGCACTACTCGACAACGACATCGCTCCAGCCCTAGCCGGATCAGCAGTTTCAGCTTGACCCTCCAAAATGCCAGTCACGTCAACCGACTCAACAACCCCGCCTCCCTGCATAGCGTTACCACCAGCAACCTGGGCTGCACGAACCGCACCAAACGCAGCTCGACGTTCCTCCGCTGTAGGTTTACGGCCAAGAAGTTTGCGCCAAGTTTCTTCAACCATTCGATCAACCGCAGAAGACGGCATCACACGAATCGTAGGTTGCGCTTCTTGCTGCAAGTATTCGTCTTTAGCTGCATCCAAGTCTTCAAGCGTGAACTCAGCAAATCGACCTTCTAAAGTAGGGACGCTTTCCATACCTGGGCTTACGCCTTGTTCGTAAGCGAGAGCAGAATCACGGGCAGCGCTTTGCAACGCCCGACCTGTTTTGATGGGGTCTTCTATTTCGGTGATGCTTTCAATAGTTCCGTAGTAGCCGTTAGAAAACAATGATTGTTGTAACGTGAGCAACTCGTCGGGTTGAAGGTTGACGACGTATTCTCGTAAATCGTCTTCAGTGAATTTGTCGCCTGCTACTTCAACTTCCTGTTCAAAGCGTGCAGGGCCTTGGCCTTGTACGCTTTCAACCATCTCAGTTTCGTAAGTAACTGGGCCTTCGCCTAAAACAACAGTTTGCCCATTAAGAATATCGGTGTTAGCTCCCATCCCTACCGAGGCGAATAACTCCGCTATCGTCAACTCACTCATAGCTAGACCTGCTTACCCATGTCTTTTTATCAATATCATCATTTTCAAAGTACCGATCAAAAATTTCTATAAAGTCATTGTTGTTACGCAACTTTACTCTTATAGCATCCCATAACTGTTTAAGGTCTGCGTTAGAGCGGTACCCTAGAGAATACGCATCTGCTTCGCCGCTAGCATTACCTCGACGCTCTAATTCTTTTTCAATAACTTCACGAGCTTCAAAGTATTCGTCAAGCAATGGAAGTTCAGGACGATACTCAAAATCTTCAGACTTAATCAGAGCACGGAAACCATCCATGACTTTGGCCTGTCGAAGCTGATCGTAGCTTTCGTTGTACGCCACCCACCAACCAGAGTTGTTTTCAGCTACTTGAATCTTTACTCGATCTAACAGCATCTGTAAATCGTTGTTTGTTTTTGCCCCTAAACTGGCTGAACCGCCAGCTTCTTCGCGACGTGACAGTTCTTCATACACAAGATTTCTTGCTTCACGCCATTCAGCCCAGCCTTTGTTTTCTTCAGGCTTACGCAGAATTTCTTGTGGCGTTGCACGAACTCTGCGACCATCAGCTATTTCAGATTTGTAGACAGCGTAGTTAAACTCAAACTGCACATCGTCAGCACCAATCTTGCCGACAACAAAGTCCCCTATTTCTGGATGGGCGTCAGCGAAATCTTTGTGTTCCCGATATTTTGAATCGCCTTCTAAAGTGGCAGACGCTACGCCTTGGACCATTGTGCGCCGAGCTGTAATTGCCCACAACTCAGGATGGTTTTCTAGCAGCCAAGTTGTTGCAGCATCAAAACCTTTGTCTTCTGTAACTTGTCGATATCCTTCAATTACTGAGTGGTATGGTGACTGCACTTGGAAAGCAAACGGTACTCCTAAACCAGCTAGAGCCCGGACTTTTAAGATGTCTTCAGTCCGTCGGATTGCTTCATCTACAAATTGTTTTTCTAATTCAGGGGTGTTAATTTTTATGCCGTTGCCGTCATACTGAGCAGCTAAATCGATAGATACTTGAGCCAACATTTTTTGGCGTTCTGCTGTATCAAAATATGCGCCTTCAAGACGACGCAGAAAAGTCGGTTCAACTTGTTGACGTAAACGACCAAAAAGAGTTTCGCCTTCCGACGCACCGTAAGGCAACAGCCAATCTAAAGATTCTTGCAACGACGGTTGAGCTACAACAGCTTCGCTTGCCCCCATTGCGACGATTGGACCGAACCCTGGCAAACCAGCAGAAATCATTGAAATTGAATCAGGCGACAATTTCAAAGAAGTAAATCCAAGAGTTCCTAGTTTCCCAAATACTTTTTGTCCCGCAATTTCGGTTCCGAGTAAACCTTCTGGCATACGAATAACAAAATTAGAGTTGCCTTCTTCGTCTTCACCTTTAATAGCTTGGAAATATCGGATGCCTCTTGCCACGAATACAGGGTTTTGAACTGCAAGCCCAGACCATCGGGTAATTACTTCTTGCCAAGCACTGTAGAATGGCATGATTGTGCCAACCATTTCGCCAAACCGAGTACGTTCTGCTAAATCGTAAAGCAAGTTACGGGTGTCATCTAAAGCGACACGGCGTGCAGCGTTTTCCATGCTCTTTAGTTCTGCGCTAGTTATTTGATAACTGCCGTCGCTCTTTCTGTAAGTTTGCATTAAACGAGCAAGTTCGTTTCTATAAGTGCCTGAGAACACGACGCTGCGTGAAAGATTGTCAACAGTCATCGTGCCTAACGAATCCATCCAACTATCAACCATTGCAACGAATTTACGAGTAAGTCGTCCGGTTCCTATTGCATCTCCTAAAGCGCTAGTCGCTCCGTGGACATACCCAAACTCTTCAAATCCCATTTTGCGGACTGCGTTAATGCCATTATCTATTCCCCCATAGTTGCTGTTCAGGATAGGAACAATGTCTTCAGTCCATTTAATGTCTTTACCTTCAGCAAGTTTTTTTCTTGCTGCAGCAAAAGAAGGAATGTCAGGAACAAGATCGTTCATTTGCTCTCGCACATGAGCTACCCACTGATCTAGATTCTGTTCTTTGCCAAAGTGTCGAGGCATTGCTTCACGCAAATTGTCTGCTTTTTTGCTTGTTAGCCACGCAATAATTTCAGCATCTGATTTGCCTTGCCAGAAAAGTTGAGTAAACGTCTGAAACTCTCTGGGCATTGTGTCGTCAAGCAAATGAGGTTTGAATTGCCGGTTTAACGTTTCGTCGTAAGCATCAACAAAAGCTTTTTTGTTTTGATCGTATTTGTATATTCGGTAATCAGAGAAAAACTCTTCTTTGCGAGCAGTTGCTCCAGTTCTCGAGACAACTTCGTATGCGCCCTTTGTCGATTTACTAGAAGACAACATTTGTTTGTTCATTTGAACGGCAAACGGCGTATCACCAAATTCGTTAGCAAATCCGTAACCCCCCATGTAGTACCCCCCCACACGGGCTTCGTGCATTAACTCCCCAACTCGATCAAAGTTAGTTAGCATTCCTGAGTATTCTGCTGGCAAATCAAACTTTTCAGTAAGGTCTGCGTCTTTACGTCGAGGGGTCTTTAGAACAGTCTGATCTAATTGCTGGATAAGAGTGCGGCTTTGCGTTTCTAAAGAGGCTCTAGCTCCTTTTAACTTATCAAGTTCTTCTTTAGCTTTTGCAGGGCTTAAAGGATTGTCAGCACGCTCAACAGCTTCACGTATTGCAGCGACTTTTTCATCAAATTGCCTTACGGCGACTCCTCTCACTTCACTAGCGAAAGTAGTAGCAACTTCTCGACGGGCTAAAGCAGTCATTGTGCGTCGCGCATAAAGAGTGTAAAGACTCGCAGAAGCTAAAACTCCTGCCGGTCCTAAAGCAAATAACGCTAAAGAAGAAGCAGCGATATTTCTCTTAAAAATACGTCTGTTGCCATAAGTCTCAGCTATGGTTTTTCGTGTTAGTTTGGCTACTGCTTTTTCCCCATACTTTTCTGAATACTGAAGATACAAGTCGCCGTCAGATATTTCATCCCCAACTTTTAGATCATCTCTCATTTTTGCCATGACCGGAGCCATCGGGTCTTTCCCATTTTTTTTGAACCAGGCAGTACGAAGATCATTAAAACCTTCAAGGGTTCCTCTCATTGTGTGCATACCACCTAAAGCAGCAGCCGAACGCAACAACTCGTCAGACAGAACACGAATAGGCCACGCTGGACGCAACAGCACAGACTTTTTCCATGCCATCATCAATTCGTCGCCTGCGTTAGCAGCTCTACCCATGTATTTACGGATAGCGTTGTGCTTCATCACTGTTGATATTGCGTCATACCGAGGGACAATAGAGGCTTGGCGAAGTTGTTGAGGCGTCAAATTTTCTATGTGTCGTCGGGTAATGTTGAAATCAGTGTCTCCCATGTCAAACTGGAGATCTCGGTTTCCATACACTCTGGAATTTTCGGCGGCACCACGCAACGAACCTTCAGCCTCGTTTAAGGCTTCTCTCATTCTTTCTTTGTTCAAAGGACGAGTTTGTAAAGTTCCTGCATCAACCCCATCAATAAGTTCATCTTTATATATTTTTACAACACCATCGTTAAGATCATTAACAATCTTTTCAAACATGGCTTTGCGTTGAGGTTGAGAAGAATTAACCCACTTACCTAACGCTTCGTCAACATTGACGCCTGCTTCGTCAACAAGAGATTTACCTTTATGGGTGACTCGACTTGCGTCACGCAACATGCGTTGGAATTGTTTGTAACTTTGGTCAACATCATCCCAAATCATCATTCCTTGAGCTGTTTTTTCTCGGAACAAATTGACTACTCGTGTTGACGCTGTACCCAGGATTGGCAAGTCGCTCACGTAAGAAGTCATGCCGTACCCTAAGTTTTTTGAAACGCTTACCTTTGGGGCTTCCCTTAAGGAAGCCCAGATCATACGATTATTGCCTGGGCGTTCTAGCCTGAGAGGACCAACGATTTCGTCAGCTACTGAAGAAATTAAAGATGGCGTATCGTTTATGGCGTCCCACGCAGCGTTAGCAGCATCAACGCTGACTTCGTCAGCGAATTGAGGAGCTATGGCAGCTAATCGTTGTTGCTTGACAGAAAAAGCTGCGTTAAATACTCCAACCCCCAGTTGGGATTGAGGTAGAGAAGTGAACAAATCGGCAGCTTCTTTTTCTAAAGCCACAATTTTTTGATCTAAGTTTTCTCTAAGTTGTTTTCCTAACGGAGTGCCTCGCTGGTAAGTCTCTTGCAAATTATCTATTTGATTTTGAGTAGCAATCATCCGGTCAACAAGACCGCCTTCTTGCATCAAGTTCACCCACTCATTAGCAGAGTTTTTGATAATTTGATAGGCTTTGCCGTCACCCATTCCTAAACGAACAAAGAGTTGACGTGCTTCAAGTGTTGGGGCAGCAGCTATACCGTAAGCCACATCACCAGTAAAACCTTTTATGCCTTCGTATTTCTTTGCAATTTGAGACGCTAAATCGTCTATAAGAGTGACATCATCGGCTGTTGGCACTCCTTTGTAATAACCTTCGCTAAAACCAACAGGACCAGACGCTGCGTTTTCTAAACGATCTGCTTCATCAACTATTCCTCGAAGTTCAAAAATTGCGTCATCATCTAATTTGTTTCCGGCTTCATCAAGACCTTTTTCTAAAGTTTTTTTAGCTTCGTCCGCTCCCACACGCAAACCTGCACTTAAAGTACTTACCGCTTCTTGTGCAGCTTCGCTGCGAGTAGACATCATGTTGTCAACAAGTTCAGTTATTTGTTTGTTGAAACGAAGAAAGCCTCCGCTATTAACAAATTTTTCTGGGTTAGCAAATGTGCGAGCCGTTTGGATACGTTTATTCAGCGCAGCGACAGGGACGCCTACTTGGTAAAGAGGGTCAAACACAATGTTGTATACGGCGTCTATTGTTCCTGACGCAACCCTGTGTATTGAAGTGCCCTCGTACTTGTCTACTTCTTGTTTGTTAAGAATGTCTTCTGTACCTGCCGCAAGAGAAATAGCCTGACCTAAAGACTGAGTGTTAGATATTTCGTAGGCTTTACCCCAAGTGTCAGTATTAAACCAGTTGCTAAAACCACCTTCAAAGTATTGGTCATTGTGAGTGCCTTCACCAGAACTATCAGCAAGAGAAGCCATCGTCATTGCGGTTCCAAAAGGACGATCTATTGCTTGTTTGTACGCAACTTGAACAGCCTTGAACGTAGGGTCAATAACGCTTTTCATTGGCTGGCGTACAGATTCAGGAATCCCACCGATAATTGTGCCGCCGACACCTTCGGGCCCAATAGCGGATTGCATTGCCCCGCCTTCACCCAGGATGTTGTCGTTAAACGACCCCCAAACGGTGTCGATAATACCTTCCCCCTCATAGTCGTCACGCCCAGGTAACGCTTCTTTAATTATGTCATTAACAAAATCAACACTTTGAACACCAGTGTTAAAAAGGCCTTTACTTACTTTTACAACGCCGTCCCAAAGATTTCCAAGGCCCACGGTTACTGATCCTGTCTAGGAACCATTGCCTGCATAGCTCGGACAATACGTCGAGTAGAAGGAGCAGCGTAAGGAGAAGAAGCTAACGGCAACAAAGACGGCAAAATTCGTGCTACGTTTTCGCTTGTTTGAGCAGGCATACTTCTTGGGGCAATAGAAGCAGGAGCCATTACTGACTGCTGTGGATATTGGCTTGGTCGAGTCATGTCCCCTTCCCCCCCAGGTATCACTGGCCTAGGAGGAGTAGCCCCCATTTCCATTGGGACAGCAGAAAGAGCTTCTTCTTGCTCTTTTGCTTTTCCGTATGCTTGACCTCTATAGCCTGCGTCAGCCATGATTATGAACTTTCCATTGTTTTGGATAACCGCAAATAGCGCAATCCGTAGCATTTTTTTCTATTAACACTGGCCGCAGCACTTTTGAGCCTTTCCCTTTACGTGGCATTACAACGCTCCAAGCAGTTGACCTAAACCACCACCGCCACCAGGAGGAGCCGCAACAGATCTAGATTCAGCACCCATACCCGGAGCAGCTAAACCAGGTTGAGCTTCAGGAGCAGCAGCATCAACTTGTTCCGCTTGACGTTCTTGTGCTTCTTTCTGCACTCGTTCCACAGCTTGCGCTAATTCCAACTGGTTGTTAGCAACAAGATCCATGATACGTGCAAGATCAGCGGGAGGAATAGTGCCTTGCGCTGCTTGCTGTTGGATAGAAGAAAGTAACGCTGCTTCTAGTTGTTCTGCAATTACTGAATCGTGTTCAAATTCTGGGTCTTCGACAAGAGGGTCGATTGCCATAAACGAACGTTTAGACATAGTGCCCATACCTACTCGTTGTCCTCCCCCTATGACAAGATTGTTTACGTCAGCACCAGCTTGTGAGTAAGTGACAACGTTATCGCTAGAGTCAAAGTTTGCGTTAGGTGTGTATTCAACTGGGCCTTTAGCATTTTTCGTGGTCACATAGAACGTGCGGCCTTTGTTGCCTGCATATTGTTTAGACATATCAATCGCAAGTTTGTTTTCTTCTTGCAATGACCGAGCCATAATGCGTTGCGCTTCTTGTACCGGGAAGTCAACAGCGGCAGAAAGAACTGCGTCGCCTCGGCGTCCGGTACGAATATTGGTTGAAGACTCGCCACCAAACTCTGGTGGAATGCCAGCCGTTAAACGTTGCGCTCGTTCTAACCTGTCAATCGCAGGGTTAGTCATGTAACCGGGTTGCATCTGCATGTCACGCAAATCGCCGCCACGAATCACACCGACTTCGCCAGTGAGTCCGTCAGCAGGGTTCACGATTTGTGGGGTTTCCCCGGCTCGACCTACAAGCCAAGTGTCAGGGAACACACCTTTTTGTACAGCGATAACTTCGAGTGCCATCAATCGGGCTTGCATTTGGTACATGCCAAGGATGCCATCGAACTGTCCTTGTGCTGAATCAAGTGATATGCGTTGAGCTATTACTACCGGGGTTTGTTCTAACCGGTTCTGCACTCTTTCAAGTTCAACTACGATGTTGTCGTCGGAACCGTAAGTAGATGTAGCAAACAACCCAGTGTTCACTGGGCCTCGCATTGCAATTAGTACTGTTTCGTCAGGACCAACATATTCGATGAGTTCAATGCCGGTGTCTGGACCTGCGTCGCTGTCAGATTGAAATATTTGACCTGCTTCAGGGTAGTTGTTGTGTAACCAGCCAAGTGGTCGTTCGTAAGCAAAGATGCAGTCACGAGGACGCATATCGTCTACACCAAGAAGTGTTGCAGGGTAAGCAGTGAGTGGGTCACGAAGATGCCATTCGGGGCATCCAGTTTCATCGTTCCAACGAAGCTGGGTAACAGTGTTGGAATAGCCAATGAGATATCTTGCACGTTTCGCTAGTTGCAAATCCATGCGACTGTTTTCCCACCAACCAAACAACGCTTTACGTTTAATGTCTGAGTTATCTCTGGATCGTTTCCGAGCCGGGTCAAGTGGTGGACAGTAAATGTCAGGACGAGTGGACGCAATCCGCATAGCGGTTTGGTCAAGTCCTTGGGCTAGCAAGTTAGCTACCGCAGATTGTTCATCTGAGTTAAGTTCGGGTAGCGGAACAATTACGTCGCCGTTATAGTAATCACGCAAAGTACGCATCCGACTTTTTATTTGGTCGGTCGCTTGTGATCGTGACCCGTATATGGCGACTATCTCATCAACTGATTTCACTTAAACAACCTCGTATAAGCATGGTCCCCTTCTATATCTTGCCCTGAAATCCATGATGGCCGCCACTGTTTGCTCCCATCGTTAGGGGGGATGTACAACTTTTCTAAATTATGTTCCAGAAACCATTGTGCCATAACACAGTCATCTGTGCGGGCACCCGTGCCTTCCGGGTTCCAACGTGTTACTTCGTTCACTAAAAGAAGGGAATGCGGGCGGGCTTCTGTCCGTTGTTTTCCGGGCAAACGCACTCGGCCAACGCGCCATAACGGAGCGAGCATTTGCACTCCGTACTTGGGGTCGCCTTTGTTTCTTGAGTGCGTGTAATGAGGCACCAACTCCACGCCACGCATCGACGCCCAACGTTTGAAATGATCGTATTGGAGAATAAATTTTTGAGCGGCATTTGCTTCAATAATCCAATGCGTTAAAGGGCGACCCATATCGTTAGTAATTTGCCACCAATCTTCAGCAACTCCGCTAAAACGTTGTTCGCTATGGTTCCAATCAAGGAACGATGGCGCATCCATCTTCCGACGATACGATTCTAACAAATACCTAAATTGTGTTTCAGGGTTGTACGCCCAGCATTGCAACGCCCAGAACCGAGACGGCGAAGGGTCGGCAGTTGCTACAACAAACAAGTCACCGGAAACACCCGCAGGTATTTCCCAAAGGTCACGGTCGTTGTCCCAACAACCCACATAATCAACGCCGTCTTTGCCAAGACCGCCACTTACCCATAAAGGGTCAACTAGGACTGCTGCAGGGTTTACGTCCGATTGCTGATACAGGACTTCAAATCTGTCTGGAGTTTGCGCTTTAATGTGTCGCAGTTTTCGCCAGGGTAATCTTCGAGGGTAAAGTAAACACCCTTCGGGCCAGGGTGTGCCTGGAGCTTTGTGATCGCCTGAACAAAGTTCTTCGTAGTGCGCTTTATAACTGATGTGATGATATTTACGCCAATCTTCTGGTGCATCTTCTGGATCAAATTCCTCTAACTCTATTTCGTCGGGTGGAGCGACTTTGTCCAGTGCATACCTGTAGATGTCATCTGCAGACATACGTTGCCCTTGTAAGATTAAGAGCCCACCCGGCTCTAACCGAGTTTCAGCTACTTCGTCCCACCAGCGACGCATATCTTCACGGGCTTCCGACGACCGCATCTTGCGAGGATCGTAAACGTCGTCCCAAATCACCAAATCGAAACGACCACCGAGAAACCCGGAGTCCATTCCGAAAGCTGACCATGTTGGCTCCTTCTGTGATAAAGGAGCGTCATCTTGTTGTAGCACTGTGAATGCTTCGGCTCGCCAAATTTCTGAAGAGTCGGGTTTGAACATTCCAAAGTCATCTTGCAACGTGGCTTCAGCGTCAACCGCCAAACCGAGTCGAACATCGTTCAGCTCGGCTTTTACGGGATGCGCTCGATCTAACTCGGCGCGCAGCCTGCGGCAATACCATTCAGCCAGTCGTTGCGTGGATGAACCGATCATCCCACGGATGGCTCGGTTACGCACGGTTGCCCATGCAGGCAACACCTTAGCAAAGAAAGTTGACTTACCTGACCCCGGTGGGGCATTAATTACTGCGTACTCTTCAAAGTCTGTGTTGAGAAGATCCATGATTCGTTCCGTAGCCTCAATTTGCCAAGGCTGAAGAATGATTCCAAAATATCTTTTAGCAAAAACTTCAATGTTGTCGTAAGCGTTTTGTGCTTCAGGAGAAAGAACGTCATAAAGGGGAACTTCTGGTTGAATAGTTTTCCCTAATGCTTCTTCCGCTGCAAGATAGTTACGTGGGGCTTTTCCGCTTTCTGCGTCTCGGCAAGCGTGGTAAGACAGCCCGCATTGTTTTGATGCTCCGTATAGAGAAATCCCTTGTCGACGCATCGCTAGATAGTCGGCCCATTTTTCTATTGTCGTAGCTTTCCCTGAAGGCATACATTCCCTTTGCTAGCGTTTGCCGAAACCGTAAGATCCTTTAGGTTTCCGAGCGCCTTTAGATTCGGCACGACGAGACTTAAATGATTGAGCCGATTTGCGGCCAC
>WLWF01001258.1_pt1 | contig 21559 bp, 17 predicted proteins | sample 6718331 | NCBI WGS metagenome assembly WLWF01 (sample SAMN12718692, study PRJNA515312) | sponge metagenome | isolation source: marine sponge | host: Mycale hentscheli | place: New Zealand: South Island, Marlborough, Capsize Point | collected 2003-05-01
AACCCTTCGCTTGGAAGCCTGGTCACTTTGATCGAGCCGTGTCCGACGACTACATCGAGGCTGTGGCGACCGACGATCCAATGAAAATGCGCGACACCGCCGAAGCTTTCACCTTGCGCGAATTATGGAGCCTAATCCGTTAAGGAAACCTATAGGCCAAGCAACTGCGCCTGCCGGTCGAAATTGGGCTGCACGCGTCGCACATGATCAAAATTTCCTACTGCCTCGATTCGCCCCTGTTCGATGTAGACCACCTGGGTGCAGTGTCGGATGGTCGCCAATCGGTGCGCCACGATCACCAGGGTCACATCGCCCTCTAGTTCCTGCAGGGCGTCACTGATCGCTCGTTCGGTTTCCGCATCGAGTGCGCTCGTTGCCTCGTCTAAGACCATAAAGCGTGGCCGTGTGTAGAGCGCCCGGGCAAGACCGAGGCGTTGGCGCTGACCCCCACTGAGCCGCACGCCGTGCTCCCCCACGACGGTGTCGAGGCCCTCGCGCTCGCTTCGCAAGAGATCGCTGAGGTGTGCTCGATCCAACGCTTCCCAGACCAAGGAGTCCTGAACCGTGTCTTCCGGTAGGCCCAACGCTACGTTGTCGCGAATGGTGCCGTTGAGGACGGCAACTTCTTGCGGCACGTAGGCCATCGCCCCCGGCCAGGTGGAGACCGCATCCTGGGGTGTTTGGCCGCTCAAGGTCACCGTGCCCGCTTCCGGCTGTAAAACCCCGAGGACTAAGTCGGCAATTGTGGACTTTCCTGCCCCGGTTGGACCGACCAATGCCAGCGAATCACCAGGGTGGACATTGAGAGAGACGTTTTGAACTGCTGGCTGGTCGGCTCCCGGGTAGGTGACCAGGACGTCCTGAAAGCGCAAAGACGGCTCGAACCCTGCGTACTCGCTCGCTAGACCCGAAATCACTCGATTACGAACCGCCGGATCGATCTCAAATTCGTCTGCAACCGAATCGAGTTGACGACTCAACTCGAACGTAGGTTCAGCGACGCCTGAGGACTGGCGGATCCCCAGCGCTGCCTGCTGGAGCCTCAACAATGCGGGCATGATCCGACTCGCCGCGGTCAGGAAGACGGCAATCACCGCGACGGCAGCCACAATTTCGCGGGTCAGAATCTGCGAGACAGCCAATGCCGCCCCGCCGACAATCAGCCCCACTTCGAAGACGTACTTGCTGACTTGGCCCATGATGAGGATGTCCGCCTGAAAAGCGGCCGCGCGCCAGCGGAGCCCTTGGAAACGCTGGACGAAGAGACTGCGACGACCAGAGACCGTGGTTTCTCGGTAGGTGCGTAGGGCATCCTGAACAGACGTCATGCTGGCGATGTCGGCGTTAGACAGCTGGGCACCCACTCGGCGGGCCCAACTCCCGAGAGCCTTGTTCAAGGTAAGGCCAAGAGCGGCGAAGAAGAGCACCGTGAATACGGCTACGAGAGGATCGATTGCCAGCAAACCCACGGCCAGAACACCAAGAACTGCGATCTCCGCAACGATGACGATGCTGTTTCCCAGAACACCCATGGTGAGCGCATTGCATCCTTGAACCAGCGCAAAAGAATTCTGCTGACTCGAATTCCGCTGGACGTCGAGCAAGGGCCGCGACAGCAGGCGTTCTGCCAAGCGACTGGAGATGATTGCCTGTCGATTGGCAAGGAAGCGCAGCGAGCGGCGCAGAAGAAGAAACGCCAGAACACTCTTGAGGATGAAGACGATTCCCGCTACCGCCGCCAATGCGATGGCTACATAGACCTCATCAAAACGATCCAGGCCGGTGAAGTCGAGAGCTTGATCGATCGTGGCAGAGCGATCACCGGCAATGGCCGAAGCACTCAGTGCGGCGACCACCCCGAAAAGCAGCACGCCAAGCAGATCGAGGCCCGCGAGGAGGATCTGGATGAGAACCAGCACCAACAAGATGCGCTTGCTGCGACGATCCAGAAGGGCCAGGGCGCTCTTCACGCTACCGAGCACTCGGCACCTCTCCTTGCGTCACTTTGATCAAGGGCATTCGGGGCACAGTAGCGAGTTTCGCATTGACACCTCGACAACTTGCACCTGGCGTGGGTCGGAGCTGGCGAGGCGCAGTTCCAGGTAATTCCCGCTGGATGGCCGGAACCACGTAACAGCCAGACGCAGATTCGGGTTGTTGCTGAGTTCGGTACGGACATACTCGTAGGCGTCATCTCCGTAGGGAAATTCCGGCAGGCCGGTATAGAACTTCTGCTGTTGAGCGGACAGGGTCTCGTGCAACGTGGCGGCCCACAGGTTCGGCAGCGTGCCCGAGCCATCCCACATCATCGGGGTGTATTCGGGAAGTTCTGCGATGCCATTGACGCTGGCCAGGATCGATTCCCCAATGAGTGAATCGTCCACGCCCCGGGTGCGATCGAGTCCAGCCTGCACGCCGGGCGCAACAGTGAAACCCGAAGAAAGATTCGGTGGAGTGGATCCCACGTAGCCGAATGCGGAGACCGTGACGACCACGGTGGCTGCCGTAGTGACGATGACGGTGGCCGTGCTGAGTTGTCGCATAAGGAACACGAAAGCGCTAGCTGCTGCGGCTGCGAGAAGCGGTGCGGTCGCGAGCAGGGACGCATCAAGGGCTTTGAGGACGTAGTAGGACTGAATGCGGCTGATGCCCGCGGCATCGGTTCCGGGGATAAAGGCGAGGGCGAGCACGCCCGTGAGCACGCTCGGGGCAGCGATGCCGTACGCAAGGGGTCGGCGATTTCGAAGAGCGAGAGCTACGGCAAGCGCCAGGAATGGAGCAGCGATGCCGGCTGCAATATTGAACGGCGCCATCCCGGTGCTTACCGCGCCAATAGCCTCGGCGAATTCGCCTGCGCCGGCGCCGTCTTCGGCAGCGAGGATGGCTCGACCTTGCTGCCACGCGAGAACAACACCCACGATTGCGTTGGCGAGCAACCAGGTAATGCCCAGGACACGTCGGGAACGGATCAGCGCAACGGCAACGATGATTCCCGCCGGGATCAGGGTCACCGCCAGTGGTGTCCACAAAGCAATCGCAGCGATAGCAGCCAGTGGAACGAGGAACCAGCCGAGGGTGCGGGCCGATGTCGAACTTCTGACGGACAAGTAGCTCGCGGTCGTGACAACGGCGACACCCATCGTGAAATTCGTGAAGCCTGCGTTGTAGAGGAACTGCGGAGAACCCAGCAAGATCCACGCACCAGTGCCAAGCGTTGCCAGAGCCGTAGCGGTCTGCACGACGCGCTTGCCGGGGAGGTCCTTCACCCACCGCCCCGCAAGGTCGGACGCCACCCATGCCAGGGCGGTTACCGACAGTGCGAAAGTGAGTGCATTCCATTGGATGTAGGGGAACAGCAGCTCCACGCGACCGAGCCCGGTGGATCCACCGACGTATTCCAGTAACGCCCAGAGGGTCGTGTGCAAAGACGGGTACCACTGGTTCCAGGCGATTGATCCGTCTGTGGTGGGCCAGGAGGTGGAGTTTGCCGTGTAGGTGTTTGCGAAGGTCGTGAAGTGACCTTGGTTGTCCCATCCGGAGAAGAACAGTCCGGAGAGCATTTCTTGGCTGCTGGCTCCGAGATAGGCGCTGATGAGCCAGAAGAAGAGACCACCGCCGATGGCTAGCAAAACAAGATCGGTGAGGCGCGGTTTGGGGATCTGGGTGTTTCGCAGGGCAGGGACGAGATAAAGCGCAGCGGCGGCGATCACTAGGCCGGCCAACACTCCGCGAGCAGTGACGGCATCCACCGGTGTGCTTCCGGCTCGAGGAAAGACAACCGCCACCAGACCTAGGAGCACGATTCCCGAGATGACGGCGCGTTCGGCGAGAGTCTTTCCCCACGGCGGAACAACTGCCATGAAGACTGCCACAGCGATAAGTCCCACGAGTGGACTCACCCACAACAAGGCAACGCTGGCCACGGTGGCCACGCCGATGGCTATGGGACGAGTCACTGCCGCTTCTCAAATCTGATACCAACGTCCAACGGGCCATCCAGGACAGCACTCACCGTTGCGGTTCCCTCAGAAACTTGCATCCCGGGAACGGCCACCGGGCCCCATCCGGGTGGCGGGGTGACCTGCACGGTCAGCGTCGGATCGATGAACAGGGCCTGCGGTTCCGCCCGCAGCCGGTATTCCAGGCTGGTGGGGGATGGCTCATTCGTCTGGGGGTTGACTGGCGTCGCGTCCGTGCTGAAGGTGCCCGCTGGCAGGTCATAGGACACCGTTATCGCGCTTTGCCCACCCGGTGCGGTCCATCCCACAACCCTGATCATGGTGTTTCCGAAACCATCGTCAATCCACCCACCGCCGAGTTGGCGGCGGCCGTGGCCTGCGAAGGGGCGAACGTTGAAATCTTGGGGATAGTCCACGCGGTAGTTCCGGGCTGCTCTCGGTACGTACATGATGTACGCGTTCTTCAGCCAGCTCGTCTCGTAGCCGATCCGCTCTGCTGGACCTTCGGGACGCTCCGCAGGCGTGGCGTTGGTCAGCGTGAGTTGCTGCCGCACCCGGGCACTGCCGTCCTCGGAGAGATTAACGACAACGAGCTGGTTACGTTGCTGGAAAACATCGACCTTCGATTGGTTCCCATTCTGCGTATACATGGCGGACCAGTCCCCGGTTTGTGGATCCTCAACAATCCCAGCTGCACCGGCGTTCACCGCTAGCTGCTCAAGTCGGTTGTCCTTCATCCACACCTGAAAGTGTCGTCCCGGCGCGGTCGACACGATCGCTTGCGCCACATTCACAAGATCCTCACCAGACAAAATTCGCCCGAGTAGATCGTCGAGTAGTTGTTGATTGGCTTCTTGGCGCGCAACGGCGTCGGTTTGGCCAAACTCCTGATAGGCATCAATGAGCAGTAGCTCTCCTATCTGTTCGGCACCTACCGTTCCGTACACCGGAGATTCAATCGGGCCTGTCGCCTCAAGGACAGCGGCGATGGCCGTGAGGTCCAAGGTGACGATTCCATCTACATCTGGGTAGTTGCCACCCGTCCAGGCACCTGCCATTTCCTGCGCACTGAACAGCAGATTCGGATGGGTATTGGTGACGACAAACGGGCGATTCCGCTGGTTGCCCTGAAAAAATGGGTTATACGCCGGTCCAAACCAGGCTACGCGAGCATTCAGTGGTGGGAATAGTTCCGTCGACGTTTGTCCCTTAACAGGGATAGAGATGCGACCATCATCAAATTCGACCATGACAAGAGTGAGGGGTGCACCGAAGCTGGCGCGCATTTCGGCTTGGTTGCCAATGGCGATCAGGTAACGACGAGAACCGTCGGCACCGAGGGCCTGCGGCAAAACGGGAGCAATATCCACAAGTGCTTGCACCGCAGTCTGTACCGGCGCCATTTCCGCGAGGGCCTGATCGCGGACATCATCAAGTCCCTCGGTCCACCGGCCGCTCGTTTCTATCGATGCGAGGGACATCTCCGCATCCGCAAGTTGGCCCAGCACCTCATCCACGCGGGGCGCAACTGCCTCAAGACGTTCAATGTCGACAGCACCGTCGGTGAAGATCTTCTCGGAGCCGTTCTTGCCGGAGAGGTCTCCATACAGGCTCAACAGTTCACCGGTTGCCGCCGTGATGTCTGTTGCGGCGAGAGCGACGTTGTTCCAATTCGACACCGCTGTTGCAAAGCCCTTGAAATCCCCCAGCAACTGCACTTGCTTCTGCGCAAGGCTGCTGTTCACAGTCAGCGTGGACTCCCGAGCGAGTTGGTACTCCGCCTCTCCTGCCGCATAGTCACCCGCCGTCAACCCGTCCGCCGCCTTGCTGAGATGGTCTTGCAGGCCCAAGCCGCCAGAGGCCAGTAGCCCGAGCGAGTAAGCCACACCAACCTGAAGCCACATCACGAATCCGCCAACGATGACGGCGAGAAGAACTCCGGCACCAGCAAAGACCCGTCTTTTCGGGTCGCCCGACAACAAAGGCGCATCCGGCTTTTCCGATGAGGAGCCGTCAGGGGAAGCCACTGGCACTCGCACAGTCTACGTCGCTCGGCGTACCTGCTCGGGCCTCACAGGGGCTCTTTAGCCCCGCAGCGCCGATTGATAGCCCAAGACCCCCGCTACGCAGGTCGGGTGCATATGAGGCCAGCAGACGTGCCCTCACATGTGTAATCGGACGTAACGATCATGTCCACCTTCTCCAGGAAGGCCGTAAACGCCGGGAAGTTGGGGTCAGGGTCAAGAGAGCGGGTGATCACAATGGTCTGGGCGGACGGGAGGCAATCGGCTGCCTCGAGAAAAACTTCCTCCGGGTTGAAGGGTCGCTGCGCCACCTGACGACACACGATCGTCCAATCGCCTAGCCCGGCCGAACGTGGCAGCAGGTCGCCGACGAAGGCCACCGTGGTCGGTTCTCGCGTGAGCAATTCCTCCGTGATGTAGTCAGTTGACGTCGACGACCGTTGATTCTCCTGCCAATTCGTCACCGGATCAAGGAAATGAACGGCCGGCGGAGCCATCGCCAGAGGGTAGGTGAGAACTGCCGCACTGACACCCGTAAGCCAAGGTCGCCAATTTCTCACCAGAGATAGCCACCCGGTCACAAGAACGAGCACCAGGGTAGAGCTGACGGCGAAAATCTCCGCGTGATGAAACCACTTGCCCGTCACCGCGATGGTGACTCCTGCCATCACGAATGATGCAGCACTAATCCACCAGAGGCCGGGCAGTTGTTCCCAGCGAGCGCGACTGTTCTTCCACCACGGCATAGTGACCAGACCGATGGCCACCGAAATGAGAATCAATGTGGCGACGTGTGGGTTGACCAGGATGACGATGTGCTGACCGACCTTTTGCGCCACGCCCGTGTATTCCGCGGACACGATCGGGGATTGCGAGTACAGGACATTGTGTAGCTGAGTGTCAATAAACGGCACCAACTCACCCCGGACAGCAAGTAACGCACCGACCGTCGCAAGAGTTCCGACAAAACCTCCCACAGCGGGGATCAGTGCTGGTCGCCGGCGAAGCGCCACGAATACCACGACAACCACCACGACAGCCATCGGCACCATGACTAGTTTGAAGAAAAGCAGCACACCTATAGCGATGCCTGCAGCGAGGGGGCGGTCACGATAAATCAAGGAAATGGCCGCGAGGAGCAAGGCAACGGCAGGAAGGTGGGTGCTGCCCATGAAGTAGGCCATTCCCAGAAGGACGAACGGTGACAAGACGAACGCGACAAGCGCACTGAGGGTGGGCAACACGTCGACACTGCGAGCAAGGAAGTACGCAGCGACGCTGGCGACAACGACCCAACTTATTTCCAGTAACCACGCACCAATAAAGCCGTTGGGACCGATAGTGCGCGCAACTGCGAGGAAGAAGAAGACGAAGGGATCCTTGTTATCCCACACATCCACATAGAGTGTTTCACCAGCTCGCAGTCGCTCGGCGATCGCCGTGAAAAATCCGTAATCTGCGACGGCACCCGACGTTGCCCGGGGCGTGGTCATGGCAAGTACCCATAACCAGGTCAGCGCCGCGAGAACACCGATAGTGATCTTCGATGCGGTCGTGGTTCTAGTACGCACCCTTGCCACTGATTACCACTTTGGCGGTCTTGGCAACTATCACGAGGTCGAGGGCAGGAGACCAGTTCTCCACGTAGTCCAGGTCCATGCGCATGCGCTCGTCCCAATCGACTTCCTTGCGACCAGATACCTGCCACAGGCCTGTCAGGCCAGGCTTGGTGAGGTGACGACGGTGATCGGCATCGTCGAACAATCCAAGTTCCTCGGGCAACACGGGCCGGGGGCCCACTAACGACATGTTTCCCACGATCACGTTTACCACTTGCGGCATCTCATCGATGCTCCAGCGCCGCAGAATCCGACCGAAGGGCGTGATTCGGGGATCTGACTTATACCGGTCGAAAATCTCTTCGTCGGGTGTGCCGATCACCTCGTCTCGCTTCTGGTCTGCGCCGACGTACATGGTGCGGAACTTTGTCACCGTGATCATTTCGCCACCACGGCCAATACGCTGTTGCTTGTAGAACACCGGACCGCGACTACTCGCAAAGGTACCGATGGCAGCGATAGCCATGAAGGGTAGAAACAGACAAAAGAGCAGTGTTCCGAAGACAACATCAAGTGTCCTCTTAATCGCACGTTTAGGGCCAGTCAGGTGGGGCTCATCCAAGTGCAGTAGCGGGAGGTCGGCGGCCATGCGCATCGTCACACGTGGGCCTGCAACGTCACCGATGTTTGGAGCAACCAGAAGGTCAACGCGCGGCCCTTCGAGACGCCAGGCAAGTCGCTGAATGACCGTCTGTTCCAGTGCGCGCGATCCAGCCACCGCGACAGTGTCCGCGTCCTCGAGGCTGATGCGCGTCATGACTTCATCAAGCCACTGATCGAGAGACTGCTCCGTGACATCCACCGGTGGCTCGTCGATTACGTCGACGACCGTGAATCCCGCGACTGGGTCGCGATCGAGCATGTCAACGATTTCGGATTGTGCGCTGCCGGAGCCCACGACGATGGTGCGGTGCAGGAAGTGCCCGTACATGCGCTCGTGGCGCAGCCACGCGCGCAGAATCCATCGCACAGTGAGCAGCAGGAGCATTCCTAGCGTGAAGGTGATGAGCACGAAGCCTCGCGACAAATCCAACTTAAGAGCGAAGGACACGATGGCGATGGCGCCGAAGACCATCGCGGAGGCACCGACAATCCGTTTGAACTCCTCCGAACCCACACCCAGGATGCGGGTGTCATACGCGCCACGCAGCACGAGTACCGCGATCCAACTCGCGACCACAACGAGAGCAAAGAACACGTAGGTGCTGTCGGAGATGTTGAGGTTGTAAGGAATGGTCCAGCGGAGGATGAATCCGATGGCTGATGCCGCCGTGACTGCAGCTGTATCCCAGACAACAGCTCGTGTGGCGTATACACGCAATGGGTCGCGCCTGCGGTGTGGCTTGTCGCGATGTGACGCGCCAGACCAGCTTGTGTTGGAGGAAGGGCCAGCAGGAACGCCAGGGCGGCTTAAGACATCGTCGTCTGTTGTTTCTTGCGCCTGTGAGGAGCCGACGTCGTCACTGAGTGTCACTGGTCACCTCCACTCGACTCCTTCACGAAAGCAGGACTCCACGAAAGTACCAGCAGAGGCCTCCAACCCCATCCTGTCGGAATCTTTCGGGGCGCCACCACCCCATCTGCTCTACTGCAAATACACGCGGATGGGGGTCTCGGTGAGCGTGATTTCGGTGTTTGGTCCCGCCTCCACGCAGTTGGCGAGCGGGTCACAGGTGAGTTGAGAGTCCTCGGGCGTGGTGTACGAGGCCTCACCCTCTTCCGCCCATGCCACCACCCAACTCGTGCCGTCTCTGCTGAAGTCACAGGCGACCGCGCCAGCATTCTCGGTGCAACCGTTCAGGCTGGCCCCAACTACCCAGTTATCCAGGGCGAAGAAACCTTGCTCGGCGTCGGAGCCTGCGAACGCCTGGATGCCCAGGAACTCGAGAGGAGCCAAGGACCAGATGTACCAGTAGGAGCGATCGATTCCGAGGCGGAGATCTTCAAGATACGTACGCACGACGATGCCGGCTGCTTCATCACCGGTGATTTCGCGTCCCTCGATATCGCCAGGGCCGGCAATTCCGTAGTTCACCTCGGTATCCCAAATAGGAAGCTCGGGCGCACCTGACGCAGCGAGTGTGTCTTTAAATTTCTCGATCAGCAGAGCGCGATCGGCAGCGGTCCCTTGACCGTCCGGATACGTGTGGACACTCCACACGTCGACGGGCCAATCAAGTTTTTCGAGTTCACTGAGGTACTCGGGGAAGAAGCGATCAAACGCCGCCGTCAGTCGGGTGGATGGAGACGGTGCGACCACCAGAGCATCGGGGTCGTTGGCCTTGATGATGTCGTACGCGCGTTTGGTCATCTCCGCCATTTCTGCCGGAGTTCCGCGATAGAAATTGGCTAAGTTGGCTTCGTTCCAGATCTGATAGTTGTCGATCCGGTCACCGAAACGCGTGACCACCTCGGTCACCCACTCATCCCAATCCTCGAGGTTAGCGGGAGCGCTCGCTGCACCCGGTTGCGGATAATCCGCCTCATTCACTTCTTGAGCTGCCCACTCCGGTGTGGTTCCGAGCACGTAGAGGATGTCTTCCATTCCCTTGCTCGCGGCGTTCTCCAGAACACCTTCCAGGTTGTCCCACTTGAATTCACCCTTGGCTAACTCAATTTGGGACCAGCCGGTGCCGTTGTCCCACAGCCGAAGGGCCCCGAAAGGTGCGGATGCCCAGGCTCCGCCCTCGGCACCTTCGATGTGAAGGCCGACGAGGGAGCGCTGAATCGCGTTGGGGTCCTCGGTCACTTCCGGAGCGGGCGCCTCCGGAGCAGCCGAGTCTGTGGACTCAGTGGCTTCCCCTCCACCACCACCGCAGCCCGCCAACAGCAGGGCAGCGGCTCCTGCTGCCGCTACGGCTGCGCTTGAACGGCGGCGCGGGCCGCCCCGTTCTCGCGCTGCTTCGCCAGCAACTTGTCGTAGTTGGCTTGGCTTCCAAACCATAGGGGGCTACCACCAATCGCGAGTTGTGTTCCGGGCGCGGCCGGCGAGCACTGGTTCAACGTGTTGCACTGCCAGACGACCCCCGCTGGAACAGTGTACGTGCCGACTCCGGCGTTGTTCCACACCACAATCTCGGGGTTGCTTGCATCACCGAGTTGGCAAACATTCGGTTGGCTGCCGTTGCCGCGGGTGCAGGAGTAGAAGGATCCGACCATCCAGTCATAGGCACTCTGGTATCCGGCACGGCCTGCATCACCGTCGGCCGCGTTATCTAGGATGATGCCGAGACGACCGTCCGGGCGGTACCAGTAGTACCAGTAGGTGCGATCAACGTCCATCAGGATCGAGTCAAGGAACGTGCTTGCTGTCCAGTCCGCTGCTTGACCGCCGGTAATTTTCTGGCCCTTGACCTTACCGGGTCCCTTGATTCCGTAGTTGACCTCGGTATCCCATAGTTCGACTCGGCTGGGGACTTTGCCCTTCTTCATATCCTTCTTGACCTTGTCGAGCAGTTTCAGTCGGTCACCTGGAGTGTCCTTACCTGGCGGGTAGGTGTGAACCGCGATGGCATCGACCGGCCACTTCTGCTTCTTCAGTTGCTTCAGGTACTCCGGGAAGAAGCGGTTGTACGACTTCGTCAATCGAACCGTGCTGCTTGCGGCGACTACCTTCGCGGACGGGTCGTACTGACGGATGATTTTGTAGGCCTCTTTGGTCAGTTTGGCCATCTGCTTGGGGGAACCGTCATAAAAGTCCTTGAGGTTTGCCTCGTTCCAGATCTGGTACGCATCGATACTGCTGCCGTATCGCTGAACAACGGTCTTCACCCACTTTTTCCACACCTTCATGTCGGGGTTGGCTGCTCCGGTGCCGCCGTACGGATAGTTGCCTTTGGGTGCCTTCTTTTGCGCCCACTTCGGTGTTGATCCAAGTACGTAGGTGATGGACATGCCCTGCGCATTCGCGCTCGCGATGGCTGCATCCATTCCGTTCCACCAGAACGTCTTCTTTTTCTGTTGCACCTGACCCCACGCAATCCCAGAGTCCCAGAGTCGAACACTGCCGATGTTGGCATTGGGCTTCTCGCCATTGGCGATCTGAGGTACGTGCATGCCAAACGCGACATCCGGGACGGGGTTGGCTGCGGTCGCCATTGGCGCTATGGCGATGGTTGAGCTAACGAGTGCGGCGCTGGCAAGCGCAGCGGTCAGTGTTCGTCGCATGGTAGGAGCCTTTCCTCACGTGCCCATTCGACCCATTCGGGTCGCCCACGCAGGCTAACCCAGACACCGTCCCCGGTCCTTCAACGACATCAACGGCCGGGATGAACATTCGGATTGACGCCTCAAGGAAGGCGCCGAGGCTCGGGGGTCACTAGCGGGCCAGGCGTAGGACGTAGAGGCTCTGGCCGTCGGTTTCCCTGCCGTACACAAAACGGTCAACAGCCATTCCGGCCCTGGAAACCAGGGCCTCGAAGTGGCTTCTGGAGAATCGGGTGCAGTGGAGGCGTCCCTTCCACTCCAGTGGCCCGTAGCCTTCCGGATTCTCCTCCCAGTCCGGTACACCCTCCTCCACAAAGCACGTGACGAAGGCTTTCCCCTCGAAACTGAGCGCTTCAGCGACCAACCCTAGGTACGCACCAGTGTCACTGTCGTTCATGTGGGAGAAGACTGAGTAGGCGTAGAACACGTCAACCGAGCCGGGTTCTGCCGCGATTGTTCTGTTGGGTAAGCCGGCCGGGTTGTAGCGCTCGTTCGCGACGTCCACACAGGTGAACCGAAAGCCGGGTGCGGTTAGGTTCTCGCGCGCCCAACTGATCAAGTCTGGTTGGACATCCACCCCGTGATAGTCGGCAATTCGCCGTTCAGGAAAATGCTCTCGAACACCCACTGCCAGGCGACCGGCGCCGCAACCCCAGTCGAGTAGTCGGGAATTGACAGTGAGTCCGGCGAGCCGTTCGAGGCGTTTGACATCCCGCACTGCAGTGCGGATAAAGGCATCGTCATCCTTGAAGTGCTTGCCACCCATTCGATACTTGCCGGGAGGCAGGGGCGTCTTTCGTCGCGTGAGCGGCACCCTTGAATGTTAGTGGGTGCTAGTAAGCGCCCTTCTTCGCAAGGACAGCCTGAACCGTGCGTAAGAGAATGGCTGCGTCGGCGATAGGAGACCAGTTCTCGATGTAGACCAGGTCAAGTTCCACTGAGTCGTCCCATGACAAGTCTGACCGACCAGCAACTTGCCACAGCCCGGTAACTCCCGGCTTCGCCAGGAGTCTCCTCCTATCGAACGACGTGTATCGACTGACGTCATCCAACGGATGCGGACGTGGGCCAACGAGGCTCATCGATCCCGAGAAGACGTTGAACAACTGCGGTAATTCGTCGAGGGACCAACGTCGAAGAAACCGTCCCATGGGCGTCACACGTGGATCGTCAACGATTTTCATCACTGGGCCCGTGGATTCCAACTCTTCGCGCAATGCATCGCGCTGGGCATCGGCATCGGGGACCATCGTTCTGAATTTCCACATAGTGAACTGTTCCCCGCGACGGCCTGCGCGAGCTTGACGGAAGAACACCGGCCGGCCCGATGCAATCAGGGCAGCGATGGCAATGGCAAGGAGGATGGGAGACAGAAAAAGGATTGCCGTGGCACTCACCGCAACGTCACCCACCCTCTTTATTGCTCGTTGGGTCGCCCCGAGCCCCACTTCATCGAGATGCATGAAGGGCAAGCCTGTGGCGACACGAAGGGTCAATCGTGGACCCGTCACCGCTCCCAGCGCCGAGCTAATCAGCAGATCCGTGCCACGACCTTCCAGGGACCAACTCAACTCTCGTATGTCGCCACCTCCAAGGCCGCAGGAGGGTGCAAGGGCAATACACAAAACTCCGCCGTCTTCCACCTTGGTCATCAATTCGTTGATCCAAGGTTGAGCGTTCCCTTCTTCGTCCCGGTCTGCATCGCTGAGTGGGCGGAAGGTATCGACAACCGCATACCCAGCCCACTTGCGCTCGCTCAGTGACTGGGAAATGTGTTGTTGATCAGAAACAGAGCCAACCACCAGCGTCGATTGAAGGTCGTAGCCGCGATTTCGCTTCCGCAGAATCCAACGTCGCCACAACCAGCGATTGATGACCAAACCCAGAGTTCCCAGTGGGATGACGAGAAGGACATACGCACGAGATGTATCGAATTTTCCAAGGAAGCTGACCATCGAAACGATGGCAATCATCCACAGTCCCGATTTGAAAATTCGTCCGTACTCTGTCAAGCCCAATCCGACGACGCGTTGCTCGTACGAGCCCAAAACGACGAGCAAAGCAATCCAGAAGAACGGAGCGATGGTCCCGACGATCTGGATTGGCCCCGTGAGCCCAGTCTCCAGCGCCCCCACGGAGAATCGAGTCACGAAGCCAATGAGAGTGGCGACGAGCAAAACGATCACATCAGTGGCCAAGATGCCAATTTGGACGTTACGGGCAACACCAATACTGGGCGTCACCGTCACGTTTTCCCTACCCATCGCCACCATTATTGCGACCCACTCACTCCGGTGTTCATGATCTCTGTCAGGAGTGTTGACTCCAGGCCCGCAGCGCTCACGTGCGAAGAGGCACAATTTCGTGAAAAGACGCCCCCGATGGGGCCGATGGGAGAAGTGAAATCTCCAGGGTTCAACAGATTACGCGAGTGATGCCGTTCCAGCTTGGCTCATGCCACGTCTCACGGCTCCCGCAACCGAATTGTCAAACAGGGTTAGGGCGCTCGCGATGGCCATATGCATGTCCAAATACTTGTAACTGCCAAGCCGCCCGCCAAAGTAGACGTTGTCTTCCGCAGCACATCGTTGTCGGTATTTGTCGAGCACCTGTCGGTCATGGGGAGTGGTTACTGGATAGAAGGGCTCGTCTTCTTGCTTCGCGAATCGCGAGTACTCACGCATAATGACGGACTTTGCTGTCTGATGATCGCGCTCCGGATGCAAGTGGCGGAATTCATGAATTCTCGTGAAAGGAACGTCGACATCGGCATAGTTCATGACAGCTGTCCCTTGAAAGTCTGCTACGTCGACCACTTCCACATGCAGATCTAGTGTGCGCCACCCAAGTTCGCCGTCGACAAAATCGAAATAGCGATCAAGCGGGCCCGTGTAGACCGTTGGCGTTCCAGGCGCGATGAGCGGGCGCATATCGAAGTAGTCAGTCTCCAGCCGCACATCGATGAGGGGGTGTTCCGCCATCGCCTCTAGCCAGGCGCCGTACCCGTTTATCGGCAATCCCTGCCAGGTGTCGTCGAAGTAGGCGCGATCGAAGGAAAACCGCACCGGGAGTCGAGAAATAACGTCGGCTGGCAGCTTGCTGGGAGGAGTTTCCCATTGTTTTTCGGTGTATCCCCGAATGAATGCCTCATACAGCGGCCGACCGATGAGTGAAATGGCCTTCTCTTCAAGATTCTTGGGATCCTTTATCCCTGCCTCGTCGATCTGAGAGGAAATGAGCTCCTGCGCCTCGGTTGGTGTGAGAGCTCTACCAAAAAAAGCACTCATAGTTCCCAGATTGATCGGCATCTCGTAGATGCGATTCTTGTGATTGGTCAGCACTTGGTGCTTGTAGTCGTTGAAAGACGTAAAGCGATTGACGTAGTCCCACACTCGTTGATTGGAGGTATGGAACAGGTGTGAGCCGTACCGGTGAACCTCAATCCCAGTCTCTGAGTCAAAGAAGGAGTACGCATTGCCGCCAAGGTGCGATCGCCGCTCCAAGACGAGCACTTGGGCTCCCAACTCTGCCGCTGCTCGTTCCGCCATTGTCAATCCAAAAAAGCCGGATCCCACAACGATCAGATCTGCTGCCCCTACAGCCGCAGTTAGGTCGTCGTGCGCGCTCGTCTTTGCGTTCACAGCAGCATTGGACCATAGATTCATCACCCAGCAAGCGACGAAAGTTGGCTTTTCATCACCAGCGACTCGGCCTATCGCCCAACCGCTGGGCTGAGCGAGCATCATTCGTCCACGAGCAACCGAGTTGTCGCTGTGCTCAGGGTGCAGGTGGCCATGCCAAGATAGGCCGGTGCCTTTCGACTGGTCGAGCAAGACTGTCTATGTTGCCGGTCACCACGGCCTAGTCGGTTCCGCGCTGGTACGGGCTCTCCAGGGAGCCGGCGCTGGGACAGTCATCGGGTGGCGATCCTCAGAACTCGATCTTCGTGACCGCGCAGCCACCTTCGACGCACTCAACGAAGCCCGGCCAGATGTGGTCATCGACGCCGCAGCGCGCGTGGGCGGAATCATGGCGAACTCCACCTACCCGGTGGACTTCCTGCAGGACAACATGCTGATCCAAACGAACGTGATGGACGCCGCGCACCAGGCGGATGTTGATCGATTCTTGTTCCTCGGCTCCTCATGCATCTATCCGCGGCACGCGACTCAGCCCATCAGAGAGTCGTCGCTCATGACCGGGCCACTTGAGCCGACAAATCAGGCATATGCGATGGCGAAAATCTCCGGTATCTACTACATCGAGGCTTTTCGCTCGCAGTACGGGAAGCGCTGGATCTCCGCGATGCCGACGAACCTCTACGGCCCGAACGACAACTTCGATCTCGAGTCCTCGCACGTGCTGCCGGCATTCATCCGTCGCTTCCATGAAGCCAAGCGTGACGGACAGAAAAAGGTAACGGTCTGGGGCACTGGTACACCGCGACGCGAGTTCCTGCACGTCGATGATCTCGCTGACGCGTGCCTCATGCTCATTGATGCCTACGACTCTCCCGAGACCATCAACGTTGGTTGGGGTGACGATTTGCCGATCAAGGAACTGGCCGAGACAGTAGCGTCCGTCGTTGGCTTTGACGGCGACATTGAATGGGACACCTCCAAGCCCGACGGAATGCCACGGAAGCTGCTCGATACATCGCGAATCAACGCGCTCGGATGGAATCCGACGATCAAGCTCCACGACGGTGTGGCCTCGACCTACGCCTGGTACGTCGAAAACCACTCGGACGCGTAATGCGCGAGTGGATCCGCAAAACCGTGCCCGGCAGTACCGCTGCCTACGAGGAATCTCGACTGCGCTGGAAGGCACGCGGCACTCAAGCCCAGGTCGACACTTTGGTCGCCACGGGACGATCAATCAGACTTGACATCGGTGCCGGCGATGTCCACCGCCCCGGCTGGGTGACGTTGGACATCACAGACGACTGTGATCTTTTTTGGGATCTTCGTAACGGGATTCCCTTCCCTTCCTCGTCCGTTGAGATTGTGTACTCCTCGCACCTACTGGAACACATGCCATACGACGCCGGGCAAGCCGTGCTCGGGGAAGCACTGCGCGTGCTCAAGCCCGGTGGCCTCATCTCCGTATGTGTTCCTAATGCACGGCTCTACATTGATGCATACCTTGAAATCGCACCTCTGGCTCCCGACCACGATTTTTGGGAGCCTGCGCTAGTGAGCAGGCGCGGCATAGATCTCCTCAACTACGTGGCATACATGGGTGGGGAACATGCGTGCCTTTTCGATCAAGACAGTTTGACCCATCGACTTAATGCGGTGGGCTTCACGGACGTTGCCGCGCGAGAATTCGATGACGACATTGATCTGCCAGAACGTGCGTTCGAGTCGATCTATGCTCAAGGGGTCAAACCGTTGTAATCGGTGTCTCGCCGAGCTGCAGCATGTCCCAGTATTCACGGGTCTCCCAGGCTGCACCAATACAGCGGGTGCCACCGTGACGAAAGGGCGTAATGGTCGAAAAGTCCTCTGTGGTTGAGCAGGGCTCCGGCTATCGAGCTGACATCCAAGGCTTGCGAGCCATCGCAGTTCTCTTGGTTATCACCTTCCATGCGGGTCTACCCGTTGTCGGAGGCTTTCTCGGCGTCGACGTATTTTTTGTGATTTCCGGCTTCGTCATCACAAGCATGCTGTTACGCGAGTGGCACACGTATGGGCGTATTCGACTTGCGACGTTCTGGCGTCGACGCTTTTTTCGGTTGACTCCAGCGCTAGCGCTCACTGTCTTCGTGGTGTTCATTCTCGCAGCGCTGATCCTCCTCCCACTCCAGCAGCAGGTGGCTTACCAAACCGGACTTGGCGCACTCTTCTTTGTGGCGAACATCGTCATTGCTCGAAACACAGGCGGCTACTTCGACGCACCGGCCGAACGCAACCCACTGCTCAATACGTGGTCGCTGTCCGTGGAAGAGCAGTTCTATCTCCTGTTCCCCCTCCTTCTCGCCGGAGCCCTGGTCATCTGGCGGAGAAATCGACGGCTCTCTTGGATGCCAACAGCGATGGTGGCTCTGACTGCACTTCTTTCCATTTGTTGCATGTTGTGGGCCCTATCGCCATCAGGAGCCGGCATCACCTGGCTGAACTTTTACAGTCCCATCACGCGAACATGGGAGTTCGCCGTTGGATCCTTACTCGCCACCATCACATTTGGACGCAGACCCGTCGGTCAACGACTAGGTCTGCTGTGGCGTGTAGCAGGAGGCGCCGGCTTGCTATTCACCGCCTTCGCAATTGACGGCTCCACCCCTTTCCCAAGCCTGTGGACCTTCGTGCCGGTTTTGGCCACTGTGGCGCTTCTGATCGGAGGGGCATCTCAGTCAGGAGGACGTCACCGCGTTCTGGAACTGCCTGTGCTTGTGAAGATTGGCGACTGGTCCTACTCCCTTTACCTCTGGCACTGGCCCTTCATCGTTTTCGCGATCGCTCTCGGCTTCGAAGCCCCCGTGTGGGTGTTCCTCGCCGCTCTGGCCTCGTTCCTACCAGCAATCTCATCGTACAAATTCGCAGAAACTCCTCTACGTCGTTGGTCACCAGAAAAACCCATCCGACGCGTCGGAGCAGCACTGGCAATCGTCGGAATACCTGTCTTGCTCGTTCCCTTTCTCACCAACGTTGCTACGCCCAGTCCACGATTCGACGGCACTGTCGGGGTGTCCTATCTCGAAGAGATTTGGGAGACCTCATTCCCGTGTGACTTACTCCAGGAGCCAAACACTGGTTCTCGATGTCTGCAATCTCAGAAGGACACACCACTCACCGTCGTCGCTATCGGAGACAGTCACGCCGAAGATCTCTATCTGGGACTGCGCGCAAACCTGCCGGACAGCAACGTTGGCTACGTCTATCTCCCAGGCTGGCCGTACGACACCTCAACGAACACAGCGTCGACTTTCCAGCAGATAGCCGATTCACAAACCATCGACACTGTGATCATCAACGCTCGTTGGGATGACGGTGGCGCGGAAAGTGATGAGCTTGCGACACAACTCGACATCCTTCAAAACGCCAACAAAACAACTTTCCTCGCAGACGATCGACCCCGATTTTCCTTCCCTGCGGAACGCTGTCAGTACCAACCATGGGTAGGTCCGCGAGCACAATGTGCCGAATCCTCTTCCCCCTATTTTTCGACATACAGGGAGTACCTCGCATTGCTCACAAAAGCAGCGACGGTTCGCGACAACGTTCATTTACTGAATACTTCTGATGGCATTTGTGATGACCAGGTCTGCAGCATGGTTAATGACGGAAGTCTCTTTTTCGCGGACGAGGGTCACCTCAACGAAATTGGATCTGAGTGGGTCATCGCACAACGGATCACAAGTGATCCAGTCTTCCGAGATTCCGTAGGGCGCAAGTAGCCTGCTACCTGTGGACGACAATAGTTCAACAGAGAGGTTCGTTCCCAAGAGTGTGCTTCTGCCCGGGCGCCGTTCTCTCATGGTGCGCTTGACCTGCAATCAAGGCATGCGTCCGGCGCTCTTGGACGTGTTGAACTCCTACGCCGATGGCCTGGGTGAAGAGCCCGGCACCGAGCTGTTTGTCGTGAGCTTGGATCCCGATGAAGAAACCATCGTGTGGTTGTACGAGATCTTCAAAGACGAGGACGCAGAGAACGAGCACCGAGCTTCGAATGGGTTCCAGTCGCTCATGCAGTCGATGCCGCCCCTGTTGGCGTCACCGCCAGCTGTGCTGCGCACCGTCCCGTTGCGGATGAGTATGCAAGAGGACGTCCTCAGTGAGGACTGGGAGTTCTGAGGCACGTCCCTCCCGCGCGTGCCTGGTGGATAGCCGGCGGGTTCTTCGTGCTGTGGCTTCTCGTCATGCTCGCAGGAGCCGATAAACCTCCCCCGCTCGGGTTCCTCTGGATCCTCGCCGGGCTCGTCGCTATCTGCGTTGCTATCGGCCTGGCGCTTCCGTGGCTGTGGCGGGTGCGCGAGCGATCCGGTGTGTGGTCGGTTCTGTGGCGAACGACGACCCTCGGAGCCTTCGTTGGATTCGTACTCGCAGCGCTTTTCGGACTCGGCGGATCGGGTGAACCATCAACGCCACCGATGGGCGGGATCGATTACGCGATCTACTTCACCGTGGTCACAATCGTCGGCGCCGTCCACGGTGTGATCGTCGGCCTCGTCGCGCTCATTGGTCAGCCGCGATTGGATCCACGCATCGCGGTCCCAGCAATCGAGGTGTGAGGTCGTCAGACAGTTTTATTTTGTAATGCGTCGACATCGGTGCGACGTGCATCACCGTCTGCGACCGGGACATTTCGCCAGCGTTCGAGTAGTTCCGGTGTATCGAGGATGCGGACCAGCATGTGGGCCGACGGAGTCACCGTCCCGCGCGCGTACGTGCTCAGTCTTGAGGCCGACGTACCGACGCGCTCAGCGAACTTCCCCGCGGTCAAGTCGGAGGCCTTAATCGCCCCGCGAACACGAGCTGCCACGAGCGCACGCTCACGAGCCTCGGCGTTGTCCCGTGCTCTATCGATGGCTAGGCGAAACAGGACGGTGACGCCATCGCGTGGGGCGTACTCCAGGTACCGCTCGATCTTCCGGGACACCGGGCCCCATGGGTCGATCTTCAGTTCGTGAAAGATCGGACGCCAATCGGGAACAAGCCCCTGCTCGATCGCCGTCACCAAGGCCTCATAAGGCCAGGTAGCAACGGGATCGCTCGGTGAAGCGTTGACGTTACGAAAGTTCAGCGCCATCACTGTGCTCCCGCTAGCGCAAGCGACAGCTCCTGGCATCTCGACACAACCGCCGACCACTCGTGCCACCGAGGATCGAGGCCTTTGTAGTCCGACAACTCATCGATGACATCGGTATCGCGCGGTCCGGGATCGGCAAGTTGGGTCACCAAGGCGGTGAGTACCGAGCCCGATTCCGCAGAACGATCCGTGTAGTAGTCATCGACCTGCCCAAGCACGGATACGGCTTGCTCAGTTCCGACTACATCCGCAAGACCCACGACGTCGAGATAGTCACGCACATAGTTGCGTTGAACAACCAGGTAGGCCTTCACGCGCAACATTTCCTCGACGGTGGGAACAATCACGCGGGTGTCGGCATCAATCTCGAACTGCGTGGTCTCGAGTGGTTTCGAGCGTCGCAACTGTCGGAGGCCTGCCTCCACTCCGTCCAGCGAGCCCAGGATCGTCATGGGTGGCTTGGATGCTCGGACCGATGTGGCCCAGCCGTCTGACGCTTCAACAGCGTCGAGGACTTGCTCGTAGCGGTCGGCCAGGTCGGTCAAGACGTGGTCGTGATCAAAAGATTCACGGTGGTGTGCGTAGAGAGCGGCAGCGGAGCCACCGACGAGAACGGCATCGGGGACAAGTTCCTGAAGGCGGGCTGCCGAACGCAGAACTCGATCCATTAACTGACTCATCAGCTTATTTTATCATATGTGATAAGTACTACCAAAAGGGTGGCCGATCGTCAAACCTGATCGACGCTCGGCCAGCGGTGCGCCAGATGCGTGCAATTGAGTCCTTGTCCTCTTCGGTAATGAGGTTGCCCATCACGCGTAGCGCGATCGTCATGAGGAACTGCGAACGCATACCCACTGGTCCGAATGTGGTCAGAAAGCCGGGAACGGTCAGCAGTCCGGCAAGCCGGCGAGCGATCGAGAACGCGAGCCCGTACTTCTCGCGAAGGATGCTCGGCCAGACAGTGGCGTAGTCGTTCGTGTTGCTCGCGAGCAATTGC
>WLWF01001263.1_pt1 | contig 21455 bp, 38 predicted proteins | sample 6718331 | NCBI WGS metagenome assembly WLWF01 (sample SAMN12718692, study PRJNA515312) | sponge metagenome | isolation source: marine sponge | host: Mycale hentscheli | place: New Zealand: South Island, Marlborough, Capsize Point | collected 2003-05-01
ATGCGGACAGCTTCGAGGCATAACGTCATAACCTTGCTTTAAGAACGCGTACGTCGCTGATTTTACTCATCGGTCTCGCTCTCCCCCGCAGGTCGGATAGTCACAAGATTTTCCTTGTACGAAGGGCCTAAGGGCAAGTTGCCTTTTGCAGCATGCCCCTCATCAATACAACGACGCACGTACGCCCAAGCACTGGGGTCGTTCACATGGTATTCATGTGAACTCTCGCCGCCACCGTTCCGACTGTGAACGATAACAGACGGGCCGTACATGGCGTGCCTCGATACTTCGCCGTTGTATTTTGTACTGGTGTGAGGGTCCCACCACTCGTGCTTATCAAGCACGTAGATGCGGTTATCACCCCACCCGAGATCAAAGTCTTCGGGTTGTCGTTTTGTAAGCTTTGCTTTTTTGTCATCGCAAAACTGATAGTCATTCAGTTTGGTTCTAATAATCGCCATATCATTTTCCTAAATTGTGTGAAATAGTGCTGTAGTTAACTTCTGTGTAGTTGCTGCCTGCTTCGATCTCGACTTCTTCGGTTTCTGCGTCAAGGATCAAAACGCCTTGACCGCCGTCATTGATCTCGAAACCACCGGGCAGTAGGTGATACGCGCAGTTCTCCAAGACATCGAACAAAGTAAACTTCCGTAAATCAAGGCCGTGACCGGCGTAGTGATACGGTTGAATTAATTCAGGAAAATCTGTGGACACCAGGACAGTGTCTTTGATCTTCTGCAAGATTTCATCAGACGTTTGCTCAAAGTTGCCGCCCCAGCAGTCGCACTCGCTGACAGGCCCAATCTCTTCGTTTGACAGACAGGTAAAGTTGATTGACCCTGAGTCGCCTTCTCCGGAATACTCCGCTCCGTAGTACCTCAAGCCATGTTGTTTCATTAGCTCGACCATAAACTGCAAAGCGGTCTTTTGTTTGTTTTCTGCTTCTACCATGTTATTTTTCCTTTTGTAAACCTTTCATTACACGAAAACCGAAGTTGTTGAACCCGAACGACGGGTCGATGCCGAACCGTAACGACGACGACAAGAATCTGGAGTTGCTGAACCAACCGCCGCCACGGAGCACGCGGTACTTACCTGTAGTTACCAAGGGTTTAGTTTCTTTCACTACACGAAAGCCGCTGCTGTCGTACCGGCGCAACGGGAGGCTCCCGCTGCGGTCCGCCGACCGACAACTCCCGGCGATGCTGTACCAACCGCCGCCACGGACCACGCGGAAATTAGGTTTAGTTTCTTTCACTACACGAAAGCCGTAGTTGCTGCGGAACGACGGGATGCTCCCGCTGCGGAGCGCCGACCGACAACGCCCGGCGGGGCTGCCCCACCAGCCGCCACAGATCACGTTAAACATATCACTCATTGGTTTCTCCTTTCACTACACGAAAGCCGTTGTCGTCGTACCGGCCCGGCGGGTCGTCCCATTCGCGGTTCGCCGACCGACAATCCTCGGCGGGGTCGAACCGGCTGCCGCCACGGACCACGCGGTACTTAGGTTTAGTTTCTTTCACTACACGAAAGCTTCGGCTGATGACGCGGTACGCCGGGTAGGACCAGTAGCGGAACGCCGACCGGCAAACCTCGCCGGTGCAGTTCCAACTGCCGCCATGGAGCCCGCGAAACATATCACTCATTGGTTTTTCCTTTCACTCCGTGGTATCTGTTGTCCATTCCCATACCAACCCGTGCATGTCGTAAAGACCAAACGCATTTGGTTTCTTTGTTCCTACGTCGGTAACCGCTAATTGATTAAATACGGCATAATCTTCTAACTCAGATTTGTCGCAGTGATATTCACCTGTCGTACCTGCCCGGCATGCGTGCTCCCACTCATCTCCAGACGGCAGCCTGTATGTTTCACCTGTTTGCTCGCTCAGCTTTTTGCAGAAATCCTCCGCATCGTAAAAACTGACATGAGTCACAGGTTGGTTAGGCTTGTAACCTTCCTTCGTGCAGCCTTCAGGCAGTGAACCCATGACAGCAATCCATTGCTGACACGTAATAGGTGTTTCTCCAATTTCAAATGCCGAAACGTTGTTGTTTTCGATTTTGCCCGCAGGTACTTTAATTGTTTTGATATTCATCTCTTGTGTGTCCTCCTTGTGTCATCCAGTCTGATACTGAAAGTAATGTGTTATTTCTTGCAACATAAAGGCGTGCAAGAATACGCCCATAAACATCCCTGTCGTCTTCTTCCAGCTGCACCATCAGCTGGCCTGACGCAATCAGAGACTTCAAAGCCTCTGTTGCCGCTTTACCCTTAACGACTTCTTCGTCTGTAACATTGACAGATCTGCGTCGTTTGCTTGACTCCCATGCGTCATAGTCAACGCAACGAATCATCTCCTGCCGCAGCGTCACACGCATTGGCAGGTCGATGTCCGCTTCTAAGGTGTCGCCATCTACTACGCGCACGTTGCGCAATCTGTAGTACGTTACGGCAGGCCACTCTGAGTTCATCATCAAAGCTTCGGCTTTTGGAGGGCTGGAACGCCACCCCCACGCATAGTGAGCCAGGTACGGAGCAACCCCTGCGAGCAGCAGAGCACCGAACACCCAAATCACGACCGTATACGTAACGGCAGTGCTTTGCGAGTTGTTCCAAGATTTAGGTCTCATGTTTCACTCCTAGTGTCTACAAAATTTTGTTTTGCTTCGGAGCCCTCTCGCTGGCCATCTACGTGCCTGCCCTCTGCAAATCCAAAAGGAAAACTAACTCCTTTATCCGCTAGGACCCACAAGTGATATTGGTTAGCCATATTAACTAACCGGCTCTCGGCAGGATAAAGCTCTACAGCTTCGTGCTCGTCACCTACAAGCTCGTTTTTAATCCTCTGCATGTGAGACCAGTCGTGAACAGCAGATCTGTCTATTTTTTTGATCGACAGATGAATCATTCCGGGCCAATCAGAACTCTGCAGGTTTTTTTGCTGGTCGGCACCATAGACTGCGACTTGGTACAGATTGTTTTTGTAAATTTTGCAGTTAGTCAGCTGCTCGGCTGCCGCTGCAATAGCTTCTTCAGTTTGGAAGTGCTCTTTGTCTGCTAGAGTTTTTACCTCTTTGAGAACAATATCTAAAGCTTCTTCTTTGGTGTAGCGAATGCACTCTTCAAAGGGCGTCCACCTTTCTTTCGGTTCGTGTTTCTTTTGTCGCCGTTTATCCCGGCGATTTCTAATTCGTTTCAATTCTTCTATGTTTGGGTTTTTTGCCACGTGTCACCTCGTTTTTAGAATCTTTTTTTGCTTGATCCATCACAACTTGTTTCATGTAATCTTGGCGAGTTAAACCTTTAAGTTGCGCGGCCGCAACGAGAACTGCGTGCTCATTGCGGTTTAAGAATACTTTCATTTGTTTTTGTGTTTTCATTCGTTTGCCGCCTCTTGTTCGGCTCTTAGTTTTTCTTCTTCAGTAGGGAAACAGTTCTCTGCTTCAAGGCAGCGGACGCACCACCACCAGTGCTCTCCGTCCTCGCATTCTGTAAACCATCCGTACCTGTTTCCCAGTAGCCTCTCTTTACATAAGCCACATCTAGGCCACCTTTTTAGGTAAGGAACTTTTTTAACTTTGCGGTATTGCAGAATAGGAGGCTCTTCTTCTTTTTGTTTTTTAGAATCTTCCTTATTATCTGCATTCGTTTTGGGTGTTAAACTGTCTTTACCTAATAGATCGTCCATAGCGGAGTCAAACAAATCGTCAAAATCTGTCATGTTCCTACCCCCGAAGAAGCCAAATAACAAAAAACAAGGCGCCGAAAAAGGCGCCCATGTCTATCGCAAACCATATTGAATATTTTATTAGTCTAAACATTTACATGTTCTCCTAAGTTCTTTTACTTTTTGTTTTGCCCATCGAATTCTTTCTGAGTTTGAAAATATTTCGTTAGGGCAATCAATCCTTTCAGGGAAAACACAGTTAGGCTTTTCTACTATTACATAGACAGCCCTAAAGTCATCTCTGTGTGTATGCCCGTCAGTCTCCCAGTGAATTTTCATTAGATTTCTTTAACTCGTTTACGCGGTCTACAACAATTTGGCACAGTGCTGTCACAAACTTATGCTCCTCTTGACCAAAGCCGTTGCAGCATGTGATGATGTCGTCTTGAATTTGCTCGCTAAGCTCAGTTAGATTTTTTGGCATTTAACAAACTCTCCTCTAATACTCTTAGCCCTGCTTTAACAAGCTCATCATTAGATTCATCACCTGTTAAACGAACTCCATAGATATTCTCTATTTTTTCGTCGTTATCTTTTAAGGGGTTATCTGTGTCCTCTACCAGTTCTTCGTCGCTTGCGCAAAAGTTGAATAAAGTTTCCAGTTCCTGCTTGTAAGGTTTTCGACCAAACTCGGCTAAATACTGCTTTTTAACCCGGTCTAAACAAGCGTCCATTAAATCTGCGGGCCCGTCGCCGTTAACTAATTTAATAGTTTCACTGTTTAAACGATCAGTTTGTTTTTCGTCTATCTGCCACCAACCCATAGTTGTTCTCCTAAAAGTTATTACGGATAAAATTGTTATTGCTACTTTACTACGCCGATGTATCGGCCATCGCAGTAAAGTCGAGCCTCCGTAGCACCTGCTTCTTTAAAGTGCTTACGGGCTTCTTCTGGTCCACCGCAAAACATGCACGTCCACACTGCATTAATAAGTAAAGAATATGTCAATTTCGACATAATTTTATCTCCGTTCTGCTAAGGGGCCCGCTCAAAATAAACGGGCCCCTGGGTATGTTTAAGTTTAGCTTACTTAACGACTTTCACTTCTCCGTGAAATGACTTGCTGCCCTTGCGGGGTTTAGGCTCTGCACGTTTCTTGTACTGCGCGTCAGCTTCCTTAATCATTTCATCAGCGATGAGGATCTGAGGCGCTAGTTCTTTAACGAACGTGTCAGGGCGCGTAGCCAGTTGCGACAACGTGTGCTTGATGTCAACGCGAAGCTGCGTGTCGTCGTAGAAGTCCAGCATGGCCGCAATGAAATGCTCTAGCTTCGGCGAAAACTTCGGTCTTGCCTCTGTATCCTGCTTGACGTCGATAGTGCCTACCACGCTCATTGTCACGGTCTCGTTAATCGTGTGAGCGCCGGGCTTGATCTTGATACTCGCAGTGTCTTTTGCCAAAGCTTTGGCAAGTGCAAATGTTACGAGACTCGTTTGCTTTGATGTCATAATTAACCTTTCAAAATGTTTTCGAGTAGCCATTGAACTTCCGCGTCAATAGCTTTCTGTCTGTCTGTAAACGGACCCAACGTAGGTCCGTCAAAAATACGTGCTCGCCACTGGCAACGCCAACGGCGAGTCCACTCTGCTAGTTTGCTGTCATCTGATACGCGTTTACGTATCAGATGAAAAAACCCACGCAGAACTGTATTAATAGGCTCTACGTGGGATACACGGTTGTGACGCAAGTTAAACTGTTCGTCAAATTCTTTGTCGTAAATTTTGACCACAGTTGCGTCAGGTTTAATGATGATTTTCATAGGTTCAAATTCCTTCTTGGTCTTTTTCTTTTAGACCTAGCTAGAGGAACCTGGAATGTAATTAAACTGCTGACAGTAGGACTAGCCTCTACCGGAGGATTAGTTTCAAGCGAACCTGTTCCTCGCAGCAAAGCTATGTAATTTTCATCTACTTGTTCTGCAATATACGCATCGCGACCTCCCAGCTCAGAACCACGGAGTATTGAGTCGTGACCGTACATAAATCGCAAGTAGGTTTTGTCGGCAGTGGTTAACTCCGTAGGACGTGCTGTCCTTAGGTATCGCTCGTCCATAAGGTAATGAACATCTAAAACACCCCAAGTCGAGTCTCTAATACTTTCATTAGTAAAAAGACAAGCGGTAGGAGAAAACCCGCACCTATGTACGCAAATCCTAAAAAGACTGAGATACTTTTTAAACAGAACACTGTTGCCCTGGAGTGAGCGTGTATAAAACCTTTCTTTAATTGCGATTGCAAACGCCTCAAGCTTTCCCTGGATTGACATTCTATCCATTCGAGTTTGAAGTTGTTTTACGTTCATGTCTGAAACGCGCTGCCTTGCGAGGTCAAGTTGTTTTTGTGTATAAGCCATATCATAGATTAAGGTTGCGGCGAGAAACTTTCTTTCTTTTCTTTTGAACAACAAGTTCCTCGGCTAGTTTTGATTTCATATCATTTAGTGCACTCTGAACGCCTGACCTGGCACTGGGGTTTTTCTTTAGGCGTTGTACAATGGAGCTAGAACTAGCACCGTGCTTTTCAAGGATGGCGTTTACCTCGTCAGAAAAGCTTTTAAGCGGGGATTGGCCGACTGCAAGCATACCTTTGAACTTGTTGAATTTGTCTCCCAAATCCATTAGGTCCTGTATCTGCTTGTCGTACAGACGACAGTGTTCGTTGTTCATTTCTTGAGGACGTAACTTTTCGTGATAGTCCGCTTCAGAGATGTCGATGACTTCTGTCATTGCCTGGTTACGATTGTCTTTTCGATTTACCCGCTTGCCGTTCTCATCTGTTGTAACTAGCTGAAGCTTTAGCCTCACGTTACCTGGGAGAATCGAGTTGTCATCCTCGTGAGTTTGCTTCAAGATTAGCTCTGCTTCTCGAAAACGACCGTATTCTTCGTCGGCAGCGTTAGGCCACACACGTACACGGTTACCCAGTTGCTTACTGGCAAGGGTTACTGCACCCAGCATTGCTTCTGTCATGATATTGCAGCAGCTCATAATCTGCGAACTCGCCTCCTCGCGGCATTGAGCTGCAATAGAATCTCGCATTGTAGAAGGCAAATGCCCTGTGCTCATAACCGCAGAAGCTGCCTCAAATACCGGAGTCCGGACGCGCAGGCTGTGCTCCACGTACTGCTTCGTAGGGTATTTGTGCTGAATCAAAGGCCAGAAGCCTGCAAGTCGCTCTTGATCTCTGCGCATAATTGCATCGTAGCGGGTCAGGAAACGATCAGCCCACACCATGTACTCAGACTTGATTTGGTTGAACTTTTCCATGAACTCCTCGATGTGCGCATTGAGGATCATGAACCGGCCCTTGTCCTTCTCATCTACAACAACTTCCTGGCTGCCGGAATTGTTTTGTACGATGCTGCGAACAAGAACATGCTTTGGTACCGCATACCTCAGGACCAAGGATTCAAACTTTCTTTTCAGGTTTTCACCTTCTTTGATAGTTGGAAATTCTTTAGGGTCAAAAATCTTAAGGCTAGTATTAACTGCCTTAGGGTCCGCGTTAGCCTGTGCAGCAACCGCCTGCATCTCTCGCTGCGGAATACTACGCGATTTAGGAGGAGAAGCTACTGTGTAAGTAAAATACGAACAGTTTCCTGCTACCCATTCCTGAGCTTGTTCGGCGTCTACAGCACTTAGCTCATTTGCCACAGCTTCTTCAGGAGTTTGCGCATTTTGCTGTTGTTCTTCTTCCATTTGTTGTTCCTCTTGCATTTGCATTAGTAATAAATCCTCATGGTAGTTTTGGTTTAATTGGCCATTTTCGTTGTAGCCGTAAAAGTCACTCATTTTGAGTCTCCTATAAACGAAAAAAGCCCGCTGCCTAAGTGACAGCGGGCTTTTATTTTTTCGTGGTTAGTTATTCTCTAGGAAATCTAACCAGTCTTCTAAGTCAGTTTTTGATTTAAACTCTTTGACTTTTTTATTTCCAAAAAACACGACCCAGAGTTTTTTTACCGGGTCGTGTTTAACTTTAACTGGTGGCATAGACTCCTCCGTGTCAAGCACGTCAATCTAACGGTACTTCTTCGTAGCACAACTCAAACTCACCTAACGCTTTTTCTGAGTCATCCCATTTGGATTCCAGTATAGCGCTATTTACCGACGGTATATTGCCCGCCAGCGTTATGTGAACAAAGCCCCCTGCTTGTTCTTTGTTGACCGTTAAGTAACCAAACAAAGCGCAAATGTTTTTGTTCCAGCGAATATCGCTAGGGACAAAACAAACCTTTACGTTAGGATTTTGCCATTCAAACAAAGTCCGTAGGTACACAAGGCTATCTTCGCGAGGTTTGTAGGCTAAAGTAACATGGTGCCCTTTTTGGTCGGGTTCCAACGTACAGTTAAAATTTTCTGGAACTAGCCCAACAAGATGTTTCTGAGTCCCTTCATTCGTGCGAAGTTGCACCGTTAAGTTTAGTTTTTCTGACATAGTTAGCTAAGATTCCTTACGGTTCTTTTAGGTGCTTTAGTTTTTCTGGAAGCAGCTTTAGCTTTTTGCTTTTTCGGAGGCACAAACAGTTCACCTGTTTCTGCGTCCAAACACCCAGCGTTTTCTGCCCAGTCCATTAGGTCGTCAATAACTTTCTTGCCGGTACCTGAGTAGCAGATCTTGATAAACTTCGCAGCGTCTACGAGACTCACGCCTTGTTGCTCTGCCATCTTACAGCACACCGAAATATCTGCCGGTGTCCAGTAATCGTCTTTCGGGATCTTTTGCTCGGGCAACTCGTGGATTTTTCGATACATTTCCCAGGCAGCATCCTTAGCCTCGCGGCTAGGAAAACCAACAAAGAACGTGGTGTCGAAACGACCCGAGCGAGTAAACTCCGGTGGGATTGATGATATATCATTAGCCGCAGCCAATACCAAAACACTGTTCTGGTTGTTTTGCCACGTCAACATACCGCCAGCTACACTTTGAGTGGTGCGGCCTTCATCCTGGCCGCCTGTCGGCATGAATCGCTGGTACTCGTCGATCCCCAGGATTCCGCCGATATGTTCCACTGTAGTTAGCATCTTCTTCAAGTTTTTGTCGGTCTCGCCAACCCACTTGGAGTATAGATTAGCTGTACTCATCTCGCTAAGAGACGTGCGCAACTCACTAGCAGTACACCGCATGAAGAAAGACTTACCCGTACCTGGAACGCCCACAAGAAGGATACCCTTCAGCTTTGCACGGTCAGGCACGTTTTCTCGGCTACCGTTAGTTACAAACTTTTTCAGGCCATTCAAACCGATTAGGTTTTCGTAATTGAAAAAGTTTTCCTTGTCGTCCAGGCCAGGAGTCCACAAGTCCAGCAAGCCTCCTTTTCTAAGGTGGTCTGCCTTCATACTGGAAATGCGGCTGGTGTCCAAAGATTTGTGCTCTGTAAGCACTTTGGCTGTTACACGCTCCGTCCATGTACGACTAAGGCCAGATGTAACTCTAACGGCGTCAGAAATTTGCTCGGTAGTAATTCCAAACTTGGCCTCGTAAGGAGAAGACAAGTCTTGGATAATTCCTTCCCGCTCGTCTTTGCTCGGAAGGTCATGTTCTACTGTCGCAACATACTCTGCAAGCTCGTCTGGCAGCGTAGCGCCTGGAGCTACCAGCATTACGCAGCAGACGTTTGAAGCTCTACCGTAATTACGCAGGTAATCGACGGCTGCCATAAGGTTAGAGTCTGCCTGAGCGGGACTGCCGCCAGGCATTAGTTGCCGATCAAAGTATTTTAGAACCAGCAATTGACGCATAGTGTCTTCCGGAAGAGACTCATCGTCGTCTAGCCGCATGACACGTTCTTCAGCTATATCCGTAAAAAGCTTGATAGCTGTACCAATGTCTTCTGCGGTATCGTTGCTTGAAATTCCCAGTGCCTCCATTTCGGGGTTAGAAGCTTGGGCCGCAACTCCAATTCCGTTGATATCTCTTAAACCTTTTACCGAGTCAAAAGTAACCATGTAGATTTGACTGGTAATGTCTCCCTCTGCTGCTTCGTTTACGGAGTTTACGTAAGACTTTAGATCCTCAATAACCTCTACAGGCTCCGAGGTCTCAATTGCAATCGCACCCTCTGCGCACTTCAAGCAGCTGCTAAATTCTTCAATAAACTTGTTCATTCTGTTTCCCTCAATTTTTGTTCTGTTTTGTAAAAGTCGCTAGTCTTTTCGTCTGTCTTGTCCTTTGTCATTAGGTCTTCATAAGGTTTTGTTGCTTGGTAACAACTCTTGCCTGTGTAGCCTGATGCTGCGACTGTTGCGTTGCCATTAGGGGCAATAGTGATAGTTACTTTTTTGCTCATTCTTCTGTCTCCAAAACGATTTCTCCAGTAGGGAGCGTTTCCGCTCTGGTAATTTTGTGACCTGCAGCTTTAGCAGCCTCGGTCATAGCGTGCAGCGTGTAACGTTGTTTAAGCTTGTTAGCAAACTCTACGGTGCCGTCTTTTTGTTCTTCAACGCCGCCTAGACCTTCTGCGTCAAACAAGCCTCCGCCGTTATTCCAGTAGTCCGCCTTTAGATAGTACTCGTCACGGAGAGGGTGCTTTACCACGCCAATCTCGTACGCTTTACCGTGCAGCGGATGTCCTTTTTTGTATCCAATAACAAACTCTGCGTCCTTGCCCAGCCGCTCAGCCTGCGCTTCGTAGGCAGCTTTAAACTCGCTGGCCTTCTTTAGTTTGTTGATGTCTGCCAAGCTCAAAGGTGACTTTTCTAAATCGCTAATGTCTGCTGGAAGCGTAACGCCCGCTGACTTTGCAATTTTTCTAATGTCATGGTTTGACTTTATCATCAACTTAAAGATCTCTATCTGGTCTACGCCCGACGGGGCAGTGTCGCCAACAAGGCTGCCATACCATTTGTAGATTGAGGCTGACCACATCGCGAGATCTGGGCAGCCTTCCACTGCTTTAAAAAGTGCTTTCAATGATTTGATTGGAATACCATCTGTGCTCATGTGACTCATTCGGATTCTCCTTGTGTCTTTGCGCTGTCTTTTTCTAGCAACTCTCTCAAGTGGCTAACAACTTGTGGTTTAACGTCTACACCGTCAATAGGCGGCGCTAGAAGCCCGGCGTTGTCCAGGCTGTCTACTATTTCCTCAATGCTCATAAATTCCTTCTCTAAACAAAAAAAGCCGCTGTCAGGCAGCGGCTGTAGGTGATTAAATTGTAATAGGCTTTACTCGGCAGCGGCCCGTTGACTGCGTTCTAGTCTCGCCATTAACTCTTCTTTGTTTGCGTCTTCCAAGGGCACAACTTTTAACTGAGCTTTTAGGTCCGAAAAGTTGTCCATGAGGAATTGCTTTATTTCTAGTTTCTTTGCCTCTTGTAGTTCGTAAATCGCTTGATACATCTCCGGGTCGCCAGACCACGTATCTCGGACAAAGCTGGTTTCATCTAGCCCCGAGATATTTAATACATCTGGAGCACTTAGAAACCCTTCTTCAATTAACGTTTGGCGTATGTACTCTAGTACTTCCGCTGAAAACTTTGTGTCGTAATTGCTGTCGCTGTCTTCCGGCGGCCACAGTAAAAAAGACTCGGATAAGCCCCAAGCAATCTCGTCTACATCTGCAGGGTCAAATTCGTTTGGTTCTGCATCGTCGCCGCTAAACACATTGCACAACTCTACAAAACGGACTGGGTCCTGGTAGAAGAAATTTGTGGTAATTATGGTAATTGCCGCCATAAGTTTGTCTAAGTTTTGCTTAGGCAGATCAACTCCAAAATCATCTTCAATTTCTAACTTAATAGTTTCCGGAGACCACTCAAGGCATTCCGTCCCGTACTTGTCCGTTACAATTAGCAGCAAAATCGTAGCGTAAGTTTCGTCGCTAGATAGGAACGACTTTAAAACTGTAGACCGAGGCAACCGGGTTTGGTTGTTTGTTGCGGAACGCATCAGCGTATTCGCGGCTTTAGACTGCATCAGGAGACTCCTTCCTCATTATATGGCGAGTGCGTGCCTCCATTCTACTATACAGCTGTCGTACGTCACACACGATATGTGTAACTGCAATGTCCGGCATTTCAGTCACTTCCTCAAAGTTTTCAGCATCTAAAAAGCCGTCCGCGTTTGAACAAGAAACCCACCTGCCATCACAAACAACAACAGTACACGCAAGTGAAGGATGATCTGTAGGCGTGTTAGAAAACTGCAACAAGGCGGGCTTAATAAAGCCTAACGCCCTATACATTTGCGCGTCGCTAAACATGCCTAGATGCGTAATCCAGTCTGCTACTGCTAACGTAATTTTACTTAGATCGTCTAGTTCTTTTTCTGACTGACCTAAGTGTTTAAGAAGCCGACCTACTTGCGCTTTGTCTAGACAAGCCAGCGCTTTTGAGTAGCTTTCGGCATCCATTATCGAGTTTTTCCGTGGACGTCCACGTCTACGCGGTAAGCCGCAGGTTGTCTCTCAGGAGCATTCGCGGGGAGGGTGTAATGCTCGTCTGTTATTTCCTGACCTTCCTGGTTTACAGCGTACGGAGACAGCACGCCGCTTCCTCCGCGACCGGGCCCGCTTATACCTTTTTCGTGTGCCCACTCACGCGCGACGTCCCAGCTGCTTTTAATCAGCTCAGCTTGTGCCATTTGGAAGTCAGACAGGTCTGACTCTACGGTAATACGCGCGGTAGCGTCTGACAGGACCTTAGATTTATCTTCGACTACTTTTAACATTGTTATCCTTTCTGATAGCTAAAGGAAAGAAATAACTAAAAGCTAATTCTTCCCCGGGAAGTCCGTATGAATTGTACTTAAAATGTACTATTTGTACATTCTAACCAATTCATACGGACTATTACACTAGAACACTCTAGCGTTTCTTCTTAGTAGTAGGTTTCTTCCTAGTAGGTTTCTTCCTAGTAGACGGCTTCTTCGCCGCCTTTGGTGGGGCAACCGGCTTTAGCAGCCCCGACATGTAGCCGCTAATCGCGGCATACGCCTGCTGCGCTCCTTTGAGGGGCGCTACTGTGGCCGAACGAACCGCTTTGCCGTGGCGGCTGCCACGAGCTTTTGCCGTGGCGTACGTTGCATCTGCCGCACGACGCTTTTTAGAGGCAGCGACGCCTTTTCTTACCGAATTACACATAGGTCATCCTTTTTTACTTAAGGTTATACTTTCTCGATCCGCATCGACACACGTGTGTTGGGTGCGGCTGCCGTCATTGCTGACGACAAACTCGGAACTTTCCGAGATCTCTTTTGTGGCTTTCCTAACTCGTGTTTTAGGTGCGTTAGGAAAAAAATGCTCCAGCGTTTGCTGGAGCCATTGCTGACTAATGCGACCGTAGACGTCGTCCGACGCCCGGGCCGCTCTTTGTTTTGCGCGGAACATTTTATCCTCCGAATAAATTTGCTAGTTCGCCGACCTTCTGGCCGACATCCATCCTTTCCCTGATTCGGGCTTCGTCCGCATATACCATGGCGGCCGAAGTTCGAGACGATGCGCGAGCGTCATTGAACTCTTTGACGGCTTCCTGATTTGCTACCGTCATGTTCATGCCATTCTTCAGCTTTCGCTGAAAATACCTACCTCGATGCTCGTCGAGCTTGATCCCGATATTTACGGCATCCAGCTCTTCTTGTAACACCTTGCATCTTTGGCAGAGATTACTGCCCCAGATTTTTGGGTTTTGACAATCTCCTGCATCGCAGATGCAGAAATCCACGGATTCGCTTTTTATTTTACTTGACATTACTTTAGTCCTTCATAAGACGTTTTTAGATTTCCAATTGTGGAACACCCACAAAAAACGCCACTCCCTTCGAACAAAGTTAGACTTTGTCGCCCCAGGAGTGGCGCGGAAAACATATTGCGGTGACGACGTTAAACGTCCCACACCGCGATTTGCGCTATAAGTAAGTAGACTAGCGCGGATCCAAAACAGAGTATTAGGTCCATCAAGTCCATGGTTATCTCCTAAACTCTGCTGTTAGTTTCAATGTCTGGGAGGGCTCATCCGCCCAGACGTCCGGTACCGATGTTTCAATTCGGTAGACCGTGGCTGTCGTCCTAGTTGCCACATCGGCAGGTGTTTTACAGCCGCAAAACACCAGCAAAGAAATTGCAAAAATCCATCTTTTCATTTTCTTTCTCCGGGTTAATTTTATTGCCCCATACACTCTCTCCCCGAAGGGTTGTAGGCGTGGACATATGACGCCTCGTTGTTCAGCTAACTTGTTAGCCTACTGTGTATGCTGGGGGATACGGGAATCGAACCCGTACTTCGACTTAACTTAAACGGTGACTAATTCGTTTAAGACCTAAACTCCAGGTTAGTCATTTCCTAAAGTTTATGTACAAGCCGCGTGCTACCGTTTAACACTAATCCCCCGTATTGATTCAATCTTCAACGATGAAACACGAGTGCGCTTCAATCGCTGCTTTCGCGTCGTCAACGAGACTCGCGTTGTTTTGGCAGCCGGACACAATATTCCGGCACACGCTCAGGGTTGACCGGCTTTCGCCGATCACGGCGACTATTACTAACTCGGCGCCGTCGTCTGCGGCAGCCTGAGCTTTTGCAAGCTCTTCAGCATCTGCCTGCACGTCAGGATCTTTAAGGTAGTCTGTTATGCTGTAGCAGAGCAGACTCTGCTCGCACCAGGCCGCGTGCCCGGTCTCAACTAAGGTTTCGGCGTGGTGCCGTGGAATTACCGTGACGTAGGCGTCGCGGTGCCATTTAATCGAGACACCCTTTGCCTCGCGAAACCCATTTTCCATTCGCAGCCTGACCTGCCGAGGTGCCAATACTGCTTCAGGGATCTCTGTGATGCCCGGCTGTGCCAGGTCAAGCAATTCCTGTGTCACTTGGACTCGGCAGACATTGCTTACGTGAATTGAATTCTTCATAGTTCATACTTTCGTTAATAGCCTGTAAACGGCTGGGGTAGAAACTCTACGCAGCGACGTACTGCAATAGAAATAAAACAAGCAGGGAATTTGATGCCCTGCGCTGTTAGCTTTTCAGGAAGTCAACATCTTTGTTGAACTTCAACCTCTTGCCTTCGTCCAATTGCAACCCGACGAATTCGTCGGGGCGGAAGGCAATCTCGTCCGGGTAGTACTCGAAGAGCAGAAGCTCTTCGTCACTGCCCTCGGTTTTGACCCACACCTGAGGCATGGGGTCGAGAAAGCTGCTCGGCAACGGTGTGATCCGTGCCGAGACAATCTTGTTATTACTCATTAATTTTTATTCCTACGGTTAGTTAAACAAAAACCCCCGCAGCAACGTGCTGCAGGGGTGTCGAATAGCTATTTCTATTCACTTAATAATGACGCAAAAAGCGTCAAAATTTAGGTGTTTATTAGCTCTAGCGAATAGACCTGGTCTACACAGGTCAGAGTCACTTTCTCCCAACGTGCCCGCATCTTCGCGATAGCTTCTGCGGGTACGTTGTGGACGCAGCGACGAGCCAACTGCTCGTCGTCGAATCCTACATCGAACAAATCAATGATGGCGAGCGCCAGTTTGAACTGATTCGCTATTTCGACGTAGGGTTCCATCTCCCACATTTGGCTAAAAGTATTAGCCACCCCAACCCACATCGTCTGCCCCTCTGACAAACTCCATCGAGTTTCGCCCTGGCACCAGCCATGAGCTGTGGGCAGTAGGCGCTTATTAAACGCGTACTGCATCATTGGATTTAGCTCAAAAAACCTATCCGCTTCCAGTACCACGCTGTCGCCGCCTACATCCTCGGCTTGTTTTTGGGCCAAGGTTGATTTACCCGACCCCGGAAGTCCTCTGTAAAGAATTAACGTTTGCATTCTGACTCCTCAAAACTAACTTCTCGATACACTAACTCAATTAGAAATAACTGTTTCATAACAGCTCCTTATTTTGTCGCAGAAACTCTGCGAACTTCAGTTGAAATATACTTGCCACATCGGCAAGTTCTGTTTGTGCCGAGGGGTGTAATCCCTGCTCAGGCTCCACCCAGACAATGTTTTTTCCTGCTAGTCGCAGGTAAAATGTGGCCTCAAGTCGGCCGACTATCGCCTTGATCGAATCGCTGTGATTCTTCAAGTACTTTTTGCTGTACTCCCAATCTTCTGGAAGACAGCCACCGTAAGTACTTGAGGGTCCAAAAACTTTGTCCACCAAGACTTTAACTACAGGCGTTAAGAATGTTGCCTGCCTGTAGTAATTCAGGCAGCCAACATAAGTAAGCCTTATCGCGTCGGGATAATCGAGTTTATCCCAGAGCGCCGCGTCTTTATAAATGAGCGTGATAGGAGCACACTCAATTTCTACCTCGTCTTTTCCGACGAGAACTTTTTGCTTGTTCACGACTCTGCCTCCTTCGTCATGCTTCTGAGAATTGCAGCGGTTTCTTCGTTTGTAAGCTGCTCAACATCCAGGTCTTCTATGTGAGCTCCGATCACAATTGGATCGTAAGATCCCAAGACTTCCGTTGCGGCTTTGGAAGCTGCTTTGAGCATGTCCTGGGGATCGTGACCCCAGCCTGGAACAGGCTCGTCGTTGACGACGAGCCTTAATTCAATAACGTGTTGTTTTCTTTGGAACATTAAATTACTCCAAAGAAAGCGGCAATTGATCCGATAGTAAAAGCAATTACGCAGAGCATCGCTGCGTTCACTTCGTCATGTGTTTGTTTCTTCATTTTCATTTCCTCATAGAAAAAGCCCGAACAAGATTTAACTTGCTCGGGCAGACAATAAAAAAAGCCAAAAAGTCAAAGACTCTTTAGCTTTGAATAGGTATTTCTATTCACTTAATAATGACGCAAAAAGCGTCAAAATTTAGCTTGGAAATGATTAGAATTCTTGGGTTACAATGCGGTCTCCAGATTTATACTTTATCTGTATCTTCTCTGCGTTTAGCAGCTTTTTAAGTTGGTCTTTCTGACTTTGGGGCAAGCTTATCATTGCCATCTTGGCCTGAGTAACAACTCGGCCTCTGTCTTTAGCTGCCGAGCCGCATTTACCGCAACCACCGGATCTGGCGTTGGAAAGCTTTCGCAAGGGCTTTAAAAAAGGAAACGAATTAAGAAATTGCTGGTTGTTTGATAATCCTATTAGCATGCCTTCTTCTAAGATTACAACACGTCTCTGGGGTGTGCTCGGTTGTACGGCCATATCTATTTACCTTATGCAGAGTCTGATTCAGATTGAGAAGTAGCCGGAGGAGGACTAGGGAACCAAACGTCTTCCACGGCTTTTAGTTTTGTAAGTTTGCCCATGCCGTCTACAAGTTTACCTACCTCTGTCTGTAAATCTTTCCAGGCTTGGTCGGCCTGCTCTACAGACATGAAATCTAACTCAACATAGTCTAAACGGTAAAACGGATAGTTTTGATCTGGGTCGGGAGAAACCGCAGGTACGCTGGAAATTTGGCTTGGCCCGGCAACAGCCATGAAGTCGTCTTGGCTTTGGTTGCTGTAAGGACTTTCGGGGTTTCGTTTATAGATAAACACGTATTTATCTATGTCGTCCCCCTCTACTGCCGTGACTGCTACTTTCATGCGGTAAGCACCGTAGTAGGTAAAATTAACGTTCTCGGCAATGTACTTGGTCAGCCTTATTCGACGTGTAGTAGACATTCAAACGTTCCTAAAATTCTAAGGCAGTGATTTTGCCGTCGTCGTTTTTGTAGTGTATTACTATTGGCGAAGGTCGTTCGCCTTTCTTCTTCGAGATAAACTCAATGAAATTGTTCAGTTTATCCGGGTCATCTTTCTGTGCGTTTGCTACAAAACTACCGACGGCTTGCAAAGCAGGTCGCATGGATGTTTTTAGGCTAGTGCACCCATGACACCCAGGAGAAACTTCCCGTGGCCTTAAAAGCCTCTCCAGGGCGAAATGGTGTGAATTTTCCAGGTTTTCTTTTAAGTAATCTAATTCAGGAACAAGTTCCCAAATTAAATCGTCTAATAAAAGCTGGTACAGAATATTATGGTCAATTACCAGCTTCCTACCAATACGGCTATTCACGGTCGGTACTCCCTTGAGAACTTACTTGCGGGATCTACCCAGGGAAAAGATTCCTCGTAACCGCCCACACGCCTGCCGCCTTGCTCTTTTTTAGGTGTGGATATAAATACTTTGCCTTTGTTAAATTGTTGAATTTTAAACCCGGCTTGGTGCACTTGAGCGCCGATAGTTATGTCACCTCCGTTGTGGTTTAGGCGAGTATCGGGAATGTTTGATGCTCGAATTACATCAGTGTGCAGTGCCCAGAACCATCCCACGGCGAAATCTATAATACTGCCGTTAGGAGCGGTGTGGTTAGAACCTCTTGCCCTGAAAGAAACACCTCTAAACCAGTCGGCAGAGCGGAACCATAGGTCCGGGCGATGACCTTGCTTGTTGTACATGCTAATGTCGTGAAACATCTTAGCGCCGTACATCCTAAAACCTTGGTTGTGGTTGGCAACAATCGTATTGCACAAGGTATCTAGCCAAGTTGGATCTTTAACAATAGTGTCATCGTCAAACCAGACCACGTAAGGTGTATTTAAAGGACAATCGTTGTCCCAGAACATCTTGCGCATGACTGGATATTTTTTAGCGTTATTGCTGTGCAGGTACTTTTTTGTAATTGGCAATGTTTCTAGGTATTGAAGTGTTTCCTGTCCTAGCTCATTACCGCCAACACGTAAGTCAATTTTGTCTACCGGGACTGTGGCTAGTACGCTTTCTAAGCATTTTCTTGCGTTGTCGTAGTGGTCGCCGTAACACAAAACGCAAACTGTTATCTTTCCTCCGATAATAGGGTGATCTATGTTTGCAATTTTCATCGGCTTTGGCGCCTCAACAGGATCCGTAGTCGCTTCTTTTGGATGCACCTTCTGGTGGGGCTTTTGATTTCTAGAGTCTACCGAAGGCTCTCGGATAATTTTTACCTTGCCACCCAGCACAGGAGCCTTACGTATCTGAACTTTTGGAATAATTATCTTGGGAGGCCCAGATTCCGCCGCTCGTTGTTCAACGGCAGGAGAAACTTCTTTGATTGGTTCTATGTCTAAATCAATTGGCGGTAATACTTTTTTGTCGTAATAATCCATAACAGCCCTCACTACGTGCTCTGTCTTTATCAAATCCATGCAGTGTGCTACTGCGTGCGAGCCTTTCGGCCGGACAGGGTCTCTACAAAGTGTGTATGCTTTTCTTGTCAGGTCGTCCTGGTCAATAGGTACAACTCTTTTCTTCCAACAGCCCTGAACATCGCAACACGGAAGCAATCCAATTGTGTGTAAGAATTTGTGCGGGGTTTTTACTGGCGCGCATCCAGGTCCGAACGCTTCAAAGTTATCTACGTACGCCTCAAACCAGGGCTCTTCTCGTCCGCCGCCCAAGACCACGCAGGGCTTTTCAAACGCCGCCGCAATGTGCATGGCCCCAGTGACCGGACATATCACACCCTCGGAATGTTTAATGATGTTCCAAAAGTCCCTTACGTTGTCTGTTTGCCCTATCATGTTTAGGGCGCCGTCTATAGGGGGATGTACATGCAAGCTGTGAGTTGCGCCGCATTGCACAAAATTCAATCCTTTCGCAGACAGCTCGTCTACCGTCTCCTGTATTCTCTGCGCGTGCCAGTGTTTATTAGTCAGGTCTAGCTTTCCACCTGACAAGATTACCCAGTACCGGCCTTGTAGTCTTGGTTTTAGCTCTTCCGCCGACATGTACAGGTCGGGTTTAGGTTCTGTTACTGGTACATGGATGCCCGTTTTCTTTTCAAAGTCGTAGTGGTACCAGGCAAGAATGTGCCGCATGTGCTTTTCGTCGCCAATACGTGCGTAGCTATTCCACTTAATAGCGTCGCCCCAGCCTACTTCTACTTTAGTTGGCCTAGGCATGCCTTTCTCTTCAAAACGAACAACGTGCGGATTATTCCACCACACATTAGTCCAATTAGTATCCACCATAATCTCGTATTTGCCGGGATACGCTCGGTGGATATCCCGCACTAGGGCGGTTAGGAGAACAGTGTCTCCTAGCGCCCAGCGGTGACGGATGATTAGCCTATATTTATTGCTCATACTTTGTTGAAGACGACCAGAAGGCGTTGTTAGACTCCATCTCTTCTTGGCTAAATGTTGGGAAACGATTGTCTCGGAAACCTTTACGTATACCCGAAACTTTCATAGTAACCTGAATACTACTAGAGTAGAACGTGTCTAAAGTTACTATGATATCGCAAATACCATCGTCTTTGTACAAAATTTCTGCACCAACTACCGCAGGGTAATTAGTTACAACTGAGACAATTCTAATAGAGCCGCTCTCACAAGTTGCAAGGTAGTCCGGATCTAAACTAACCGTGGCAGCTAAATCCTGATAAGGAATAGTTACTTCGACTATGTCTTCAAACCTTGACTCAGGCATTTCTGTACAGAAAAGGCCTAGGTAAGAATCTCTAACCGGCACGATTGCAAATTTAGACCCCGGCATTCCCGGTGGCCCGGTTGGCCCAGGTGGTCCTGTTGGACCGCCACCGCCTCCACCGCCTCCGCCAGCAGGTCCTGTAGGTCCGGTTGGTCCAGGCGGTCCTGGTGGTCCCGGTACGCTAGTTCCCCCGCCGCCGGAAGTCCCGGGAGGTCCAGGACTACCCGTACTTCCACTCGGACCTGTAGGTCCTGCTACCGTAGAAGCAGGTCCGGTCGGGCCAGCGGGGCCAGGACTTCCATCAGGACCGGTATTCCCGCTCGGGCCTGCAGGTCCAGCAGGCCCTGTTGGTCCGACTGACCCAGGGCTTCCAGTAGGCCCAGGACTTCCAGCACTTCCAGTTGGCCCAGTTGGTCCGGCTACGGTAGAGGCAGCGCCCGTTGGTCCTGTTGGTCCGGCTACGGTAGAGGCAGCGCCCGTTGGTCCTGTTACTCCCGTGCTTCCCGGGGCTCCTTGAACTCCAGTCGGTCCAGTTGGACCGGTAGCTCCGGCAGTTCCAGGACTTCCAGCAGGACCGGTAGCTCCGGCAGGACCGGTAGCTCCGGCAGTTCCAGGACTTCCAGTTGGGCCGGTAGCTCCGGCAGTTCCAGGACTTCCAGCAGGACCAGGACTTCCAGAAGGGCCAGGACTTCCAGAAGGGCCAGGACTTCCAGAAGGGCCAGGACTTCCAGCAGGGCCGGTAGACCCGGCAGTCCCTGCAGGACCTGTATTTCCAGCAGGGCCGGTAGCTCCGGCAGTCCCTTGGACGCCAGTAGGCCCGGTTGGTCCAGGACTTCCAGTTGAACCGGGAGGGCCAGGAGGACCCGGCACAGTTGAAGCAGGTCCGGTTGGCCCAGGTGGTCCGGGAACCGTGGAAGCAGGTCCGGTATTCCCCGTAGGACCGGCAGCTCCTTGAACTCCAGTTGGCCCGGTTGGGCCCTCGGAACCGGAAGGCCCGGGAGGACCGACAGGTCCAGTGCTTCCAGGAGTTCCCGGAGAACCAGGGGAACCGGTAGATCCCGGAGGACCTAACGGCCCAGTAGGTCCTGTAGGTCCAGGAGGTCCAGTAGGCCCAGCAGGTCCCTCGGGACCCGTAGCTCCGTCAGCCCCTTGCGCTCCGGCGGGCCCTGTAGGTCCTTCGGAACCAGAAGGACCGGAAGGGCCAGAAGGCCCGGTATTTCCAGGAGTTCCAGGAGTTCCAGGTGATCCTGGAGAACCAGGAGGCCCGGCAGGTCCAGTATTTCCAGCAGGGCCGGTATTTCCAGCGGGACCTCCAGGCCCTTGCGGTCCGTAAGGTCCAGTAGGTCCTGCAGTTCCTGGTGGCCCGTAAGGCCCTGGAG
>WLWF01001264.1_pt1 | contig 21448 bp, 17 predicted proteins | sample 6718331 | NCBI WGS metagenome assembly WLWF01 (sample SAMN12718692, study PRJNA515312) | sponge metagenome | isolation source: marine sponge | host: Mycale hentscheli | place: New Zealand: South Island, Marlborough, Capsize Point | collected 2003-05-01
TCTTAGCGGTCTTGGTGATCTGTTTGGCGTCCATCTCGCCGAGCGTCTGACCCAGCGAGTTCTGCACGTTGCTGTTGCTGGCGACGCGTCGGGCCGAGGCCAGACCTTCCCCGGCAGTGCCGCGCACTTCATGCTGGAGAACGCGACGGCTACCTTCTGCCGCACCTTCCCTGATCGACTCGCGTGCCACATGGCCTTCGACGCGTGGCTTGCCGGGAACCTTGCCGATCTTCAGGACCGTCTCCAAGTCCATGGGATCAATGGTGCCTTCAGCGGCTTGCTTGCCGACCGGCTGTGCTTCGATGCGGTTCTTCTCTAGGTTCCACCGCTTCACGACTTTGCCGTACTCGGCGACTTCCTTCGTTCCGATAGGCGCAACGGCGTCGCGTACCCGCTTGGCTTGTGCCGCCTTGTCGGGGTTGCCCGCCTTCATCCAATCGTTCGCCTGTTTGGAAGCAAGCTTACGGATATGGTTCGCGTCGGACAGGGTGATCTTCGCACCGTTCTCGGCGTACTTGTCCAGTTCTTCCATCGCCGCCTTGAGTTGCGGCTTGAAGTCGTCGAGGTTGAATCCTGCGTCGGTGGCGTTCCGACCCGAGTCCAGACTATCGCCGATCGCTTTCTTGAGACGTACAAGGTTCCGCAGTTCTGCGATCTTGCTGGCGTCGGCACCAGCTTCGCGGAAGGCTTCGTCGAGCAGCAGGGCCAGTTCTTCGTTCAAGTCAGCCACTTCCGACCGGCGGGAGGCGCTGGCCACCTTTTCGGTCAGTGCGCTGTACTTCTTTCGAAGTCCGCCAATGTCAGATTGTGCGTCGAGGATCTTGCTTAGAGCCTTCGCGCCGTCGTTGCCGTCTTGGCCGACCGTGCGAAGCCAATCGCGGTTGCGACTCAGGTAAACCATGGTTTCTTCGTTGACTTCCACCTTCTTGGAGCCGTGGCGGGTCATAACGTCGGTGAAGATCTCGTCTATCTGGTGTTCGATTGCCATGGGCGAAGGGATCTTGCCGCCTTCTGTTACGATGCGGTCGTAGTCCTTCAGGGCGCGGTCAACGCCTTCCTCGCTCAGTTCACGGGCGCGCTGATCAATACCGTTGAAGGCACGACCGACTTCGGCCACGTTGCGAACCTGCTCCGGTGCCATGACTTCCCCGGCGGAAGGCATGCGGCCATGCGTTGCGCGGAAGGCCATAACCTTTTCGCGGAATTTGTCAGCCGCTTGGTCCAGCGTATCGCCTTCACGGGCGAAGGACTTCATAATACGCTTCGTCGCGTCGTAGATTTCGGCTTCGGAACCTTTACGCTGTTTCCCAATGAATTGGGCCATCCACTTGACGCCGTTGATGCCTTCCTGAAGTGCTGGCGTAGCTGCCGCGCCGATCAGGGTGCCGACGAATACGTTATCGACCACCCGACCGGTGTCGAAGCCTTCACCGTTGTGGGCGTCTACCGACTCTTCGAGCGTGGTGCGCACACCTTCCTCAATGAAGCCGGTGCCGCCACCGATAGCTGCCGCGCCAAGGACACGGTTCAACACCTTGTCTTTGGACGCCCATCTGATCGCGCCGTCTACGATACCGGACTTCGTTGCCGCCCAGCCGGTCAGCTTTGTCAGACCGCGAGCGAGGAACGCCCCGGAGACGATGGAACCCGTGATTGTGGCGCTGGTGTTCTTGGTGTTCCGATCGCGTTCGTTGATCGAATCCATGGCGTCCTGGTAGGAAATGCCCATGTCTCTGAAGTGGATTTGCGAAAGGTAGAGCGCGCCAATGGGGCGAGCGAGTGGACCGAGCAGCGAGGCGCGGCCAGCGTCGCCCATCCAATCAGAGAAGCGTTCTTTGCCTTTCAGGTCGTAGCGGTCTTCTTCGGTCGCCTTCAGGATGTTCTCCGTGGCGTCGCCGACGTTGTGGCGGTAGGCCGTGTCCGCGTCGATCACTTCGAACCCAGCGTAGCGTTCTGCGCGGGACGACTTGTCTGAAGACCCTTCGGCGGGTGCTTTGACTGCCTCTTCAGGGGAAGCGACTGTTTGTCCAGATCTGGACTCTTGGTCTGGCGCGTCCACTACTTCAGTGTTCGCGTAACGCTCTGCCCGTGATTGTGTTTGTTCAGCCATTTGTCAGAAATCCAGCCATAGTTTCGTGGGTTGCGGAGCCGTGTACCCTTGTGTAGCACTTCCCCCGCTATATTTCAAAGCCCTAGTCTTACGGTGTTCTGCGGCGGGTCGTAGGAACGATTCAACGATCGCGACGCCTGCGTCACCGGCTGACGTGGTACTCATTATGCGATCGCGCGCAGATCTTTCGGTATTATCGAGTTCCCACATCAGGAAGTCCATTTGGTCGTCTGCGTCGTAGCCTTCGCCGTACTTGGCTTCGTAGTCACGTCGCCGTGATCCGGTTAACTGGTAAAGGCCGCGACCGCCGCGAGATCCGGCGACCATGGGCGTGCGTTCCTGAATGTCGGAGACAAAGCCGGACTCGTCTTGGAAGTTCATGGCGAACCCTTCAGCGATGTGCTGGGGCAGGCCGCGCTGCATAAGTCCTTTGACGACGTAGTGGTAGTCTACTGCGCCCGATCCGCCGGGGCGTGTGGTCGAGGCTGACCCAATGAACGAATCCCACAAAGAGCCTTCGTCAACGACATTCTCGGCTGGCGTGTCTGGTTCGTACCAGTCATCGCCGCCTTCGTAGCCGGACATTACTGAGTCCCAAAGTGTTCCCATGTCACAGTCAATCCATCTAGTAGGTCGCCGCAGTTATGGCATTCTACTTCCCAATGGTCGCCGCCGTCTAGCCCTGTTACCAGACGCATGGCCCTAGAGCCGCAGTTTTCGCACAGTATAGTGTTCCGTGAGACGGGATCGAACAGACGCGGAAACTCAACGATTTTACTCATTGTCGTTTTCGTTCTGCTGCGCTTTTCTGATACGGTCGTTGATGCCGTCCGAAGCGCGTTCGGCCCTCAATTGGGCCGGGGTGCGCCAGTTCTCGTCTTCAGTAGGCGGGCCGGGGCCGACATAGGTGTCGCCCTTCTCGTCAACCATGCCGATCCAGATCTTGTTGGCCGTCGCGCCGTCGGTGGACTCATAGTTGGGGTTCTTCTTCACCGGGGCGTCCGGCGTGGTGTCGGCGGTCGTGGACGTGGTGAAAGGCGTATCTGGCACCGTCTCGCCATTGCGGCGGCGGGTCTGCGCCTTCTCGACGTTCATCAGGTAGTTTCGAAGGCGCTTCAATTCACGGCGATACTCTTGGACCGAGGTCGAGCGCGAGATGTTCGCGATCGCGTCCCGTGCGAACTCCGATTCCTTTTCCGTGATGTGACCGCCGCCCTTGAGCGTTTCGAACGCCATAGAGCGCACGTCGCTCATCATGGCTTCCATGTTCACAACGTAGTCTGCGGCGGCGGACGAAGGCACGGCACCCATCATACCGAAACCGCCCTGCCACATCTTCGACGGGGTGGGCAGGCCGAAGACCGAAGACTGGATCTCTTCCCATTCCTTCGCGTCGGCCTTGTCCAGCCCTACACCTTCGAGGATGTCCAGACGCATCAGTGAGTCTTGGATCGCGGTGCCCGTGCTGGCGGCTTTGGCGTCGGCCTTGGCTTGTGCGGACGCTGAAAGCCCGCCCTTGCCCTTACCTGGGTCGGTCAGTGCCTTGTGGTACTGGTCGAGGATCGCGGGGTTCGCCAACAGTTCTTCCCGAAGGCCGGGGATGTCTTCTTCGGAAACGCCGAGGTCGCCGAGGTTCTTCACCATGGAGTCGAACGCTTCGCCCAGATCGTCGCCGTTGTCGCGCGCCTCGCGAAGACCGTTCACAAGGTTAAGAATACCGTCTTTCTTGCGGTCGTCTTGCGTGTGGGATTGGTCGGTGGTGTGCTTCTCCACGTCCCGCTTTTCCCTGCGTAGACGCATGTCTTGGTTGAAGTTCTGCTGTTCCGTGGCGCGTGTGTCGCGGTTCCGGTCCAATTCGATCTGCTGGATTGCGGAGAACAGGCCGGGGTCGTCTGCGATGTCGCCATACTTTTCGCGGGCCGCACGATGCGCCCGCTCAGATCGTATCATCTTATCAGCGGCGTTGTAGCCACTCATTGCTGCATCGAAGAGTGTGCCCATGTCTTAAAACCCGAAGATTGAAGCGACGCCCTTGGCGAGTCCGCCTATGCCGCTCATTACGTTTTGACTGGTTTGTTCCTTGATTCCAGCTTCGGCACCGCCAGCGGCGGTCGCCGCGTTACCCACGCCAAGTGCGGCGTTAAGTCCGGCGTTCGCTTGGGAACCCCGTGCCTCGCCCTGTGCGCCTAGCTGGTTCATCCAGTTGTTGAACTCGGCGGAAGCGATATGGCCAGCTTCTTGCATCATGGCCTTGCCGGTCGCCCCGGAGTTAAGGAGTCCTTTGGCGGCGCGACTGCTAGTCACCGCCCCCATGGCCTCGTCCATGACGTACTGGTAGTTGGGGCTTTCTTGGAACGATCCCATGGCGCGCTGTTGCGCCTCTTTACCTTCCAGACCGAGGACTGCGCCCCGTAAGCCGTAAGCTTGATCCTGCTGTTGTGCCGCGCCCGCGCCGATAGTCTGCGCCTGCTGGACGTTCTGGTTCCCCTGAAGGAAGTCAAAGCCTTTGTTGACCGACTGTTCTTGCGAATCGCCGGACGACTTGCCGAATAGGGAAGATGCGAGTCCAAGTCCCGCTGAAATGAGTCCGGTGATCATCTGGACCGCTCCATGAGTTGCAACGAGATGACTATAAAACGATCACTGGCCTAGTGTCAAAGGTCTTCCAGCATTTCCGGTGACACGATAGCCTCACTGACCGCGCCGTACTTGGCGTGATAGGTCGACCCTCGCGCTTCCCGCATGGAGCCGTAGCCCCGGCGAGCCGCCCAACTGTCACGAGTCGCGAGGGTGGGGTGCTGCATTACACGCGCCCCGCGCGGTTCGCTGACCGTCTGGAAATGAAGGTGGCCGGTGTTGACGTAGACCTTCTTGGCGCGGCCCCACAAGTCGCGGTATTCGTCGGCGAATAGGGCGACTAGCTGCTCCGCCTGTTTGATCTGGGGAGCACCTTTTAGGTGGCCGTGGTGCCAGCAATGGAGCACATCACCGTGCATTGACGCGTAGTAGGGCCGCGATTCGTCGATCACGTTAACCCTAGGTTCATTTTCGAAGGCCACGATGAACAATTCGCGAAGCCAATTGGCGGCGATAATGTCATGGTTTCCTTCGGCGACCAAGAGTTCTACCTTCTCGTGCGCCCCAAGCGCCTGAGTGACCACGTTACGCGCCACGCGGATAGCGATCTTGTTCATCTTCGGCTGGCGACCGTCGGAGTCGAGGATGTTGCCCGAAAGTGTTGTGACGGCTTCCAGCTTGTCGTAGTGCATCCAATCGCCGAGAAGGGCGACCGTGCATGTCCGAGCGCGCGGGGATTGGCTAATCATGGCCGACATGGCTTTAGTCAGCATTTCTTCCGCGATCTTCAAATCCCAATCCGCACCAGACTCCGGTTTCCACGCCAGTGCGCCGATGTGCGCGTCAGAAAGCACATAGTTGTTATGCAGGTGTGTCAGGTGGTTGAGGTGCAGAGGCTCTTGGGGCAGGGTGCGCGGGATCTCTTCCTTGAAGCCTTCAATTATCTGGTCGAAAGCTTCCTTCGTCCGCTCTTTTTCGTTCTCGGTGATTTCCCATTGAGCGGTGATAGAGCCGTCGGCACCGCGAAGGGTGGACACGCGTTTGATCTTGTCGAGGGGGTGCGCGAACTCGTCTTCGCCTTTGGTCTGCGCGCGTTCCTGTATCGCGTAGCTGTTGGGATTGCCGTGCTTGTCGAGCGTCGTGGACACTTTGGTGATCTTGCGACCGGCACCGGGGGCGTAGTCGGGGATCTTGTCGTCTAGGTTCCGGTGGCCAGCTTGCACCGAAAGGTAGCGTGTCACCCGTCGTTGAACTCCACGGGGGTCCATACCAAGTTCCCGACCGACTGCGGCCCAGGTTCTATGTTCGTCGTAGGAGTCGAGCAGCGTTTGGATGGGAATGTTTTTGTTGGCTTTTTCCGGGTTTCTCGACTGCATTTACCGTTCCTATTCCGTGAGGCCATGTGAGTGCCTCTTATATTCTGACGGTTCTTGTGTCGAGTCAACGCCCTAACTCCCGCATACAGTGTGTTTCCTTAATTGTAATAATAGGTCAGATAGACCGTGCCCGAACTGATTGACGAGGCGAAGGCGTGTAGTTTGATCACCTTGTCGTCTTGGGTAGTGATGCAGAACCCGAGGCGTCGCACTTCATCCGATCGACCGTACTGAGCAGTCTCGAAGGTCGTCTTAACGGCGTCGTCGCGAGGGTTCTCGATCGTGAATCGGATGCCCCGTTCGCTTCCCGTTTCCGAGGCCGCGTTGTCGGTGTAGGTCATCGCGGTCGCGGCGGCGACGTAGGTTGCACCGACCGAGGACGCATAGGAGTGGCATGTGTATGTGTTCTCTGTTCCGGCCAGAGCGTCCATCATGTCCATAACGATGTCGCCGGTGTTGGCGGCACAGTCGAGGGTGACAACCCCGACCACGCGCGTACAATTGTCGGGTATCTCTATCTCTTTGTCGCCGGTCAGGGTGACAGTTTCGGTCGTCGGTCGTTTACCGCCCCCGCCGCCTTGAATCTGTTCGATCCAGTGCTTCACGATCAGGTTCGCGTCGCCGGTGGCGATGGTCAGCCGATAATAGTAGTCCTTGGGAACGAAGAACTGAATGCTCGCGTTGTTCAAGACGCCAGCGGCGGCAGTTTGCGTGTGGGCACTGATATTCGTGGTGGACAGGCCAGCCGTCACCCAGGTAGTACCGTCCACCGAGATTTCGGCCTTGGATTCGTTCTGAGCAGTCGAGGAAATCCGGCCTATGACCGCGCTGACAGTCATCGGGTAGCCCGAGGTGTTCTCGTAGCTAGTCGCGATCAGCCGGTTATTGGTTTCGTCAGTGGCGGCTTGCGGCGAATCCAGCGTAAGTGTCCGCCCTGTGATTTTGACGCCTATGACGATAAGGCGACCGGATGTCATGCTTCCGCCGTTGCCTTTGATCCGCATGTAGTCGTGGACGTCGGACGTTCCTTGCGCAATGACCGTTTCCATCTGTACGGCGGTCGACGATAGGCCGTTCTGGCCTTGCAGGGTGGTCGGCCAGTTCGCGGACTTGTGGCCGCGCAGCATCCAAAAGGCTTCGGACGCCGCCGAGAACATATAAACGCCTGTGCTGGCGGTGCCGCCCGTGGTGCCGTCCGAGGCGGCGGACATCCATGCACGAACATAGTCGGCAGCGGCGTCGTCGTAGGTTGAGCCGCCGTCTGTTGAAAGCGCGTAATAGCCGGACGCGCCGCCGGACCCGGATTTGAACCGGCTGATCATAAAGTAATCGTATTCGTCGGACAGGGGGATATAGACTTCTGCCGCCGACGTGGTGTTGAAGTCCTGATCGAATACAACGTCTTCCTCGTATCCTGCGCCGGGATCGCCAGAACCGCCGCCGCCTGAAGCGGTTTCCCATGACGGATTAGCGCCAGCGCCATTAGTTTCGAGGACTTGGCCAGCCGTTCCCGGCGCGAGAACCGTCCAAACGGTGCCGTTCCGGTAAAGTATCTGGCCGTGGGTGCTGCCAGCTTCCGCGTCCAGTATCTCCGAGATTGATTCGAGTTCGATCGCGGTTTCGCCTGCGTTGACGTGCGCGATCTTCCCCGTCTCGCCGACGTAAGAGTTTGGCGTGTCGGTCAGGTCCAGCCAGGTAGCGGAGACGGAACCCCAGATAGGATCTGCTCCAGCGCCTTGAGTGATCAGGGCGTTGCCTATGGTGCCAGCGGGCAGGTATTCCCATAGGGTCGCGCCCCTGAAGAGGACGTCGCCGTGTGCGGCGGTGCCGAGGATGTCCAGAACGGCAGACACTTCGGCGGGCGTCTGGAGTGACGGGATAATCGCGTTCGTGTCGATCTGTTCCTGCCACCAGCGCATGAAGAAAGGCGTGGGCTTCCCCGTTGAAGGTTCCACCATTGGAAGCTGGAAGTTCAGTGGGGGAGTATTGGCCACGCTTTATTCTCCGTCTACATCCGCCATCACGTAGGCTAGGAATTTGATGCCGCCGTTGTCGTAGAGCCTGAAGATCCGCCCCGGCTGACGGAAAGCGCCGAGCGACCTAAATTCGATACGTTGCTTCGTGTCGCTGGTCAACTCCACCGTGTCTTCATCTGACCACGTATCGCCGCCGTCGTCCGAATAGACCATGGCCAGCGTCGGGGGATCTACGTCGTCGTCCAGTGACCGGCGTCCAGCGGCACCCACGAGGCGCAGATTGTACTGGCGCACATAGGATTCGGACGAAGAGAAGATCACGCCGTTGACTTCATAGGCGACTGGCCGGAAGCCTTCGTCTAAGGAACCGTCCTCGTTGAACGCCACAATCATGCCATCATTCAAACCGCCACCCAGGACTTGCTTGCCGTCGCGCCAGTGGAAGCCGTTCTTCATGTTGAAGTGGCCTTCATAGCCTTGAGTGTCCCAATGCGACCAGCTTTGCGTGGTCAGGTCGTATGCGATCGCGCCATTGGCACCGAGGTCGAGGACGTAGAAGGTGTGCCCGTCGAAGTCGAATGTCCATGCGCGCTGGCGCGGGGTGTCTTCCACGCCAATGGTGTAGATCACTTGCGCCGTGTTTGAAGAGTTGCGGAAGTGTCCGCCGGATGACGCGAGGTTCTGCACCAGCACTTGAGCGATGTACTGCGCCACGCGGACGCCGGTCGGTGTTGACTGTGTGATTGTCTGGGCGACTACCTGCGACGTCCGCAGTGCACCAGCGGTGCCCGTGGTGATCGCCTGCGCGGTCAGAGAAACGGCGCGAACTCGGTTCCCAGACTCTACGCCGGAAGCCGAGTTCGATTGAGTGACAGTCTGCGCAACTACCTGCGTCAGAAATGACTGTTCGTTGGCCATTTACGTCGTCCTTGTAACGCGGACGCGGCCCCCGGTGATCGTGGACGGCGTGATTGTCGCGGCGGTATCGGGATCTTCCTCGAAGACTTGCCGCATCCATGCGGGGTTAAGGTCGGTCGACTGCGCGGTGCCTGTGTCGACTGCCGCCGCCGGTCCTACCAGATCGAAGCGTAGCTGTGCGCTACCTGCGTCGGACTTGTACCCGCGTGCCGTAACCTGAAGCCCAAGTACGCCCGTGACGTCCACCGGCAGACGCTCCATTGAGAAGTTGCTGGCGGCGGGGATGTCTTCGCCGCCTTCAAGCGTTGCCGCCGGGAATGAACCGTTGGTCATAGTCTCAGTGGAAGCCACCGAGTTGCCCGCCGTGCCGATAGTTACCGCAGTGAACAGTGCTTGCGGATCTGGCAGGGTCGAGGCGAACACATCCGCGTTGGCCGTGGTGCCGGTGCCGTAAGCTGTTCCTGCGCCTGCGCCTGCGTTGACTGCCGCGATCAGGTTCGAAAGCGTTTCTTCAGTGTCCGCGCCGATGTCCACTTCGTTGACAGCGTTCGAAGAGAACGACGTGCGGAAAGTGTACGTCTTGGACCCGAGCGTGATAGTCTCAGCCGCCGACGGGTTCGCCGTCAGTGTCAGGATCGTAGTGGCGAAGGTGTTCGTGGCTTCGATATAGGTGTCATCCCACGATGCCCGCTGATTGAGGACTTCATAAGAGTTGTCGCCGTCGTCAGGGGTTTCGGCCTGTACGCCGGTCCCTGCCGTGACTGTGAACGCGTTGTCGCTTTCGTCCACAATGGAGCCGTCGAAGCCAAGCATGAGTTCGACCGAGGACCAATCAGAGTCGTCAACACCGTTGCGTCCGAAGGTGTCGGTGGCCGGTGTGTAGTCCGTGGTGTAGCGTGCGACGCCCTTGGTGAAGCGTACTTCGTCCAGCCAGCCGATAAAGACTTGATCTGCATCAAGCGTGGTGCCGTCCCAGCGGGAAGCGATGCCGAGGCGGGCCGCGCCGTCGTAGTAGGTGTTGGAGTCGGTGATGTCCACGCCAAGCTGCACGCCGTCCACAAACAAGCGGGTAGTGCCGACGCCGGAAACGACTTCGCGGGACACGGCGATCTGATACCATTGCTGGAGGTCTGGCACCCACGGGTAACTGATCACGGTCGTTACCGCAGTACCGTCGGTGGAGATTTCCCAGCGAAGGGTGTCGTCGGTGGCGACGTAGGTCAGCTTGTAGGACCGAGTGTTGTTCGTCTCGTCCCACTTGCCGATCAGGATCATCTCTTCAGTGGAAGGTACTTCGTCGAACCTGAAGGCACCTTCCATGGTGAAGTCACCGGCACCGATTTCCAGCAGAGCGTTGTCGTCCACGCGCATGCCGGTCGAGGCGTCTTTGTGATCACAAATGCCTGTACCGATTTTCTCGCGTGGGTGCGCGACCCAGCCGCCGCCTGCGTCTTCAGCGCGGACTTCCTGCGCCGCCACAAAGACTTGGCCAAGGTGGTCGTTGTTGTAAGAGCCGGTGTTGTCGCAGACCACGATGTCGCGAATGTAGGTCGTGGTGTTGTCCTCGTCGTCGTCGGTGTCGTCGTGTCCGGCGAAGCTGATAGGCAACCAGCCGAGAATGTCGATTTCTTCAAGGCCGGTGTCGGTGAATGCGATCGCCGTGGCGTCGATAACCAGGTTTGCGGGCACAATGTCGCCAACGTACACTTCGACGTCCGCGTTCGTGTCCACGGCGTTCGTGGTGATCTTGAGGCTGATCGAATACCAAGTTTCCGCCGAGACAATTGGCGAAGACGATACCGCCAGCGCGGCTGGAGTGGATTCCACGGTGTTGGACGATCCACCCGTGCGGAAGTCAGTACCGTCGTAGATGATGATCCGGCCTGAAGGGTTAATACCGATATAGCCGCGAATGTCGCCATTGTAGTCTTGGAAGCTGCACAGATAGCCGTGGTTGTTGGCAATCGTCGGAAGCTGGTCGACGGAGAAGGCGAAGTGAATGATGCGTTCGTGCTGCGATGCGCCGGGGATAGCGAGGCGCATGGATTCTTGGCCGGTGGCCGTGTACGCGTTGTTTCCCGAATAGTTGTGGCGTGTCACGTTCGCGCCAGCGCGGTATAGCGCGAACTCGCCCCGGCGTGCGCCCCAAGACGGTAAGCCGATGCCAAAGGAACCTATCGGTTCGACGATGGACGCGGTTTGCAGGGTCGGCTGTGCCGTCCACCCGTCGCCGATGATGCGCGTGCCGGTGTTGGCGTAGGTGAAGTTCCACCCCATGTCGGAGTTGCCGTTGTCGTAGTAACCGGCGACGCCAGAGCCATAGTGATCAATTGAAGAGCAGTAGAGAAGCATTTTATGACTCCGAGGCGATTGTTGTTCTGATCAGTTCTTCTACACCGTGGTTCGACACGCGTTGCGGCCCGCCACCGATACCATAGACAATATAATCCTGATCGACAAGATAGAGCGTGCCTTTGATATTGACAACGGTGCCTTCAAGTGCACCACGGTCGTAGACTCGTCCGGCGACCGGCGCGAACGGGGTGTCCTGATTTCCGGTAGGATACCAGATCTCAGTAGATGACTGGCCGATGAACCAAGCCGTGTCCTGCATCGCGACCAGCGCAACGATTTCGTCCGGCACCGCTTCCGCCGTGGCGAAGTTCAGCGGGTCAATGGTGACGCCTGCCGGTTCGATGAAGTAAAAGCGGTCGGTGCTGCCAATCGCGACCAGGATGTAGGATTTCAGTGTGGCTACCTGGGTGGGCGGTAGGCCGTCTGGTACTTCCACACCGGACAGGCCGTGGAGGTTCCCGCCTGTAAGGAAGCCGCCGACTGGCGTTGCGATGTTCCCGCCGCCGTCCACCGTGTCTTCGAGTTCGATCAGGTTCCCTGCCGCGTTGTCGGCTTTCGATGTGATCGTGACGATAGAGCCGGAAGAGGACAACGCCGCCGAAACGGTCGAGGACTGACCGGCCAGCGTGCCCGAGTAGTCTTCACCAGACACGCCCGTGAAGCTGATAGCCGCAACCAGGTTAGCGAAGGTCAGCGCCCATGTCGCTTCAATCGCGACTTTGAACGGGTTCGCGACCGAGCCAGTGCCGTCGGTGACGGTGTTGTTGGATGCCGGTGTCTCAAATTCCCAATAGGTATCGCCGATGCGGAGCGTGTCGCCTGCCGCCGCCGTGGTGCCGCCCGTGGCTTCGATCTCGCCAGTGGCGTTGGTGCCGCCGGAATAGAACTGAAGCCGGTTGCCGTCGGCGATGAAGATCCGTTCGTAGTCCAGACCTTTGGCCGAACACATGGAGACTTCCCCAGATCCGTAGATCGTGCCTGTCACGGCGTAGGTCGTGCCGTCGGTGTCGCGCCGGTACAGAGTGTCGTCGGAGACAAAGAAGGCCGCGCCCGAGAAGATCCCCGGTTGCGAATAGATTTTGCGGATAGGGCCGTTGCCGTAGTTCCCGAGTGTTTCGGTAGGCGGTCTGGCGATCGCAGCTTTCTTGGTTCCCTGAAACGGGTTTTCCTCGAAGAATCGGTTCTTCAGAGCGGCGGCGGGAAGATCCGCGTACACCCTTTCGAAGTCTGAAAAGGATAGTTCTAGTGGCGGCATTAGAAGAAGCCCCCGCTATCTGGGTCGCTTAGGCCGCGTGCATGTCCGCCATAGGTGTTCTGGGTCGGTGTTCCCATGTCGATCCCCAAGGCTTCAGCCGACTGGCGATACCATTGGCGTGCGAAGACAACCATTTCCTTGTACCGCGCGACCGTTGCCTGCTTCGGTTCGTTGCCGAAACGGGGCGCGAGGCGGATCGCCATGGCGGTGATCCAGTAGTCGTCGAAGTCGGTCGGGAAGGGGTTTTCTGCGCCGAGGACAAGAGCGTCGATCGCGGTCCATGAGGCGATGTCGGCGCGGAATACGTAGGTCTTTGTGGTCATGCGGGAGTTCGACCCAAAGAGCGTGTCGAGCGTGGTCGTGTAGCTGACGCCCGTACTTCCCATGAAGTTGCCGTTGCCGTCGAGCGTGACGTTGGCCGTGAAGCCCGCGTCCACAAACTGCATCATAGCGCCGTCTTCAGGTTCCCCCGGCATATAGATCGTCGTGGCCGTGGTCGTGCGCAGGAACACGCGGCTGTTGGCCGGTGGGTGGATGATCTCGTTTACGTTGGGGTTGTTCTGGCCTGCCGTTTGCGCGGGCCAGCGCATGACGCCGGTCGTCGATGTGTCGAACGGGGCGGGCATCCACCATGGCTTGAACCGCGTGCCGATAATGGAGCCTTGGAAAGAGTTGACAAGGGACTGGAGCATGACCAGCCCTTCCGAGGACTCGGCGGTGGTCGGTGCTTTCCCGGTTCCCGTAAAGTTCGATTCACGGAAACCGGCGTCAATCAGGGTGCTATTCAGCGTCATCCGGTGGGTCCACCTTGCTCAAGTGTTCATCAAGAGCCACTTTAAGGTCAACCAGTTTCGAAGTCGATAGATTTTTAGCGTAGTCCACGCCGTGCAGATCCAGGTACTCGCGAAGTTCGCGGCGGTACTCTTTTTCTGCGGCCTTGGCGTCAGCCTTGGCGTCAGCCAGTTCCTTGGCCGCTTGCTTCTGCTCGTCGGTCTGTTCTGGCGCGGCGTCGTGATCTTCCCAATGGTCAAGGTAGCCGTCAGGGCGTTCTTCCTCGCATGTGATGATCTTACCGTCGGTCATGCCGCCGGGACCATAGACCCAGCGTGGCCAGGTAATAGGTTTAGACATTGTGTAGTCCTCTTTGGTTAAGGTGCCCTAGTTAAAACGAAAAAGACCCGCCAAGTCAATGGCGGGTCCAGTTTTCAGGGTCGGAGGGGTTTACGCGACGCCGAAGAACTTCACACCAGCGTTACGTTCGCGGGCTTGCGCCTGTACGAACATATCCACACGGCAACGGTGCGCGCCCGTGTCTGGATCAGAGTAGAACCAGAGGCGTGGCATCAGCGGTGCTGATCCGTCGCGGTTTGCTTCTGCCAGCGAGCGGCGGAAGCCTTGGCCGGTGTAGGGCATGACCAGCGGTGCCGAGTGGGCGACGATGGCGTCCTTGCGGAACATCATGCGCGGGATGTACGACGTGGAAGCCGAACCGCTCATGGTGATCACTGCCGTGTCAGCCGGTGACGCGTCACAAGTAGCGTGCGCGCGGTTGACTGCATCAGCACCGATTACGGACGAACCGTCGTCGATGATGATCGCCGGGAAGACACGGATTTGAGCCGTACCGTTCGAAGCGCCCGTGGCACCAGTCACAACAACGAACTGCTGAGTAAAGCCACGATTTTCCCCGATCTCCGGGTCGTATGCTTCAACACCAGCGATGGTGAAGTTTTCACCCGCGACAATGGTTTGACCCGCTGCCACGTTGATGTTCAGAAGTTGCGTGCCGTAGAAACCAGCGTTCGAACCAGCGTCGGCAACCGCCGAGTAGTTCGATTCTTGGGAAGCACCGTTGACGGTCACGGTAGTCCGCGTGCCGGTGGTGATGCGACCAAGCTGGTTGCTTGCCTTGATTGGAATGTTGTCCAACATACCACGGAAACCGTTCCGCATTGCACGCGAACCTTCAGACGACAATGCTGCGTTGTCGTTGTAGATGTACGTGGCAAGCTTCTGGTGGTCGACGTGCGTCAGAACCGCGTTCAAGTCCATGTCGGACTCGAGCGAGTTAAGCGCCAGACGGGTGCGCGCCGAAGCGAACTCGTCAGGGGTGTCGATGTCTTGGCCCCAAGTACCAGTGGTCAGGGGGAAAGACTCCATGGCGGTCTGAAAGACGTGGTAGTCAATCTTCGAGGCCAAGCGGGCGATGCCGTTGTTGAGGGCTTTGTTCTTCCGTGCCGACTGCAAGTCCGTGACGGACTCGATGTCGCTTGCACCCATGGACAGGCCGAAGACCTTGTTCAAGGTGAAAGTCTGCGAACCGAACGTGGTGTCCTGAACGCCAGCGGAGTGATCTGCGACTGCGCCGGTCGTCTCGGTGATGACGTATTCGGGACCGACCTGTTCAGAAACGATAAAACCGTTGCGGTCATTCATTTCCGAAGAGTGCGTTTCCCAATCAATCAAGTCCGAAGAGGACAGGTTGTTGCGCAGGTTCGCCATGATCGTTTTAAGGATCAGGCGGGACTGAGGGACTGTAATAGTCATGGTCTGGCTTCCTTAGCGTGCGAAGAAGGCTTTGTCGAACGCGTCTTGCGAATCTGGCCCGTATCGCGATTCCGCTCCAGTTGGCTTACGTCCCGGCTTTTTGCCGGGGGTAGTCGGGGCGGTAGATCGCTTCTTTCCGGTGGAAGCGCGAACCGAGAATCGTTCTTCGAGCCTGCCGAATGCTTTTGTGCGGTCTTTCGCACTCATCATCGTCAGTTCCCGAAGCTTGCCGATATTCTTGGCCAGGTAATACGAAATGTCAACCCCGTGGGTGGAGTCGAGGATCTCAAGCGCGACCTCGCCGGGGAAGTTCGTGTTGTTCACGATCTTATCGTACTTCTCGCCGAACTTTTCCTTACCTTCCTTCGCCACAGCGGCCAGACGCTTCTGGTAGTGCGCTTTCTTGGCGGCGGCGCGCTCTTCCTCGACGGCGGTGTTGCGGGAATTTTCGAACTCTGCCGTCTTCTCGGCCATGCGGTATTCCACCGTGGCGTCAATATAGGCCGGATCGACTTCACCGTACTCGAAGTCTTCCTTGCGCGGTGGCTGGGCGGCTACCTTCGGCTTTTCACTGGCTTGGCGTGCTTCAATTGCTTCAAGCCGCTGCTCCAGTTCAATAGCCCGCATCTCTGCCGCGAACTGTGCTGCTTCAGCCTCGCGGCGTTTTGCAGCAAGGTCTTCAATTCGTTTGGCGGCTTTGGACTTAGGCTTGTCATCTGCACGAGGCTTCTTTCCTGCGTCCGCGCGGTCGTCGGCGGCAGCTTCATCTTCGTCGGCGTCCTCGTCGGCGTCCTCGTCGTCGTCTTCATCTTCGCCGGTCGAATCGTCGTCGTCGTCGAAGTCGTCTTCATCTTCGCCGAGCAGGTCGAAATCGTCGTCGTCGTCCAGATCGTCGTCAGCCGGTTCCGCTTTCGCCTTGGCCTTCGCGGCCTTGGCTTCCTCGCGCTCAAGGGCGGCTTGCATGTCGTTGGACAGTTCGATGTCGTCGTATTCGTCGTGGTCCATGTTTTTGGTCCTCAATTCGTGGGTTTACTTCTTGGTTTTGACACGCTTGGCTTTCGTGCCTTTCTTCTTGAAACCACCAACGTGGTCCATGAGATAGTCAGCGGCGGCGTTGCCCCAGCCGTAGCCGTTCTTACTCTTGCCGCTGCCCTTCAGGAGACTTTTCATCCCCCTCTTTGCCACTTTTCTTCCCATCTGCTGCTTCCTTCATTGTGAGTTGGGCGGCTTGTGCTGCCGCGTCGACGCCTATTTTAGCCATGGAAATTTCGTTCTTGTCAATATCCACGCCTATCTTGGCCGCGTCAAGTTCGACGTTTGCAGTACCAAGCTGGTGCTGCGAAACGACCTTGGCGCGGTCTACACCGGCTTGCGAGTCCGCCAGTCTTGCTTGTGCTTCAGCCTTCATGGCTTGCGCACCGATGTGGGCTATCTCAGCGGAAAGCTTGTCGACTTCCTTCTTCAGCATACCCATCTGGATCTGCTGGTTCTGTTCCGCCTGCTCTTGCTGTGCTTTCTGTTGCTGCTCGAAACGGGCGCGTGCGCGTTCCGGCAGACGTTCTGGATCGACCATGCCCGGAGGTAGCAGACCTTGCAGACGTTCTGCGATCTCGTCGGACCCAGGTAGATCCATGTTGCGGGCGATGATGTCAGCAATGTAGTTGCCGGTCTGCGGCATGTGGTTCATCAGCGTCAGCATGGTTTCGACCGACTCCTGCCGTTTCGTCGCATAGGACGGGCCGGTGGTGTAAGTCAGTTCGTACTTGCCCACGGTGACGTCCGGCGTCTCGTCGCCGTACAGTCCGTTGATCTCTTGCATCAGCACAAGATCGTCGTCGCCGGTCAGCTTGACCACGCGATTGGAGTCGTAGACTTCCGGTATCAGTTCGTTGATCACGCGTGCGCACTCTGCCTGCGCCGTGTTCATGTTCTCAAGGTAGATCCGATCACCGAGTTCCGAAACACGCTGGCGAGCGTTGATCGCCTTGCCGGATACCTCGTTGGAAGTCACGCCAAGCGACGCTTCGTGCTTGTTGGTGACGTCCTTGATGTCTTGAACCGACATTTGCGCCTCAGTCAGAACCGCTTGGTTCATCATGGGCGGCGGGATGAACTCGGGCTTCGCGCCGTCAGACTGGCTGTCCCAATGCAGAACGCTGTCACCGGACAGGTGCGCGTTGCGGAACTGATCTGCCAGACCACCCTTCATCGCGGTCGTATCAAGCAACCACTTGGACGCGGGCGACTTCTGGAGTTCTTCGGCGAGGATCGAACGCCAGTAGTTGTGCAGGCGTTGCGGATCTTTGGCGTTGCGGACGAAGCCCCAGCGGTAGCGTACCGACGCTTCCTGAAGTGCGTTGCCTTCGACGCGGAAGACGGGAAGGCGGGAGATGTTCAAACGGTAGGGACCGGCGAGGACGTCGGCGGAACCCAGCACGTAACATTCGGCATAGGGCCGGACGGTTTCGCGCACGATTAGTTCGCCGTCGTCGTCAATCTGGACGGTCGCGGCGATCTCTTCCTTGGTCCAGTCCGTGATGTCGATCACGTCGCCGGTTTCTTTCTCAAGACCCAGCGTTACGTCCTCTTCCTTCATCTGCCAGAAGTGGCAAACGCGGACCATCTCGTCTACTTCCCAGCCGTGGCCGGTCATTACCGTGATGTCCAGATCGTCGCCCGCCCATCCCATTTCGTTGTCAGGGGCGTCGGGGTAGTTCTTGCGGAAGTCGTCCTTTGTTACGTAGTGCGTAACATAAACGTGGTTCGCGTCGGCACCGGAAGGATCTCGGCTTGCGCGGTCCCAGATAACCTGAAACGGATCGTCGAACGCCACCATGGACACGTCTGAATCGAATACGTCGTACTTGCTTTCGACCAGTTCGATGCCGAAGTTTCCGACGCCCGAGATGTAGGCGGTTTCCATCGCGGTGTAGAGCGCGTGCTTTGAAATGGAGTTGTTGAGGACCGTGCGGAGAATACCCTGCCTGATCTCCGCAATCGCCTTGGTGCCGCCCTTCATAGGCTGAAGCTTCATCGTCGTGTCAGTCTGTTGCCAGCCGCCCAGGTATTGAGCGACGAAGGCGGGTAGGCGGTTGACTGTCAGAACTGGCTTTTTGAGGCGTGTGCGGCGTTGCTTTGTCTTGACGTCCCATTGGTCGCCGATGACGAAGCGCATATCTTCGCGCGCCGGTTCGATGTTGTGCCGGTCGGCGTCGACGTCTTTCTGGTAGATGTCGCGCGCCTTCTGGAGAAACGCGAAGCTATCGTCTTCCCCGTCGTAGTCCAGCGGGTGCCGTTTGTTCGTAGTCGGTGCCGTGTTTGAAGGGGTCATTTAGAGCATCCATCCGCCGCCAGAGTCAAAACTACTTGGTGCCGCGTCGCCAAATCCCGTTTCTAGGGTTTCCGGCCTTGATGCAGCACCTTGCTTGAACGCATCATTACTGTTTGGCACCGACTCCGTCAAGGACGTCTGGATCACTCGGTCTGGCACGGCGAAGGTCAGAACGAAGCTGTCCGCCGCATCTGGCGAGCGTCCGAGGCGCGATTTGATGTCGATCTTCGACTCCAAGAGCAGGTCCGTCGTCTGGCCGCTGATCTTCGCGCCGATCGCGCCGAGGTCGGATTGCAGTTCGTTATCGTCCGGTATCGACACGCCTTCCGGCAATTGAAGCCACTCACGGGCGCGCTGATACATCTCGGCGCGGCGGTTACGCGGTCCCGGCTTGTGTGGGTTCACCTGCTTGTGCTGCGACTTCGATCCGAAGTCCACGGGGAAGCACTTGTCGGCCAGCGCGGGGTAGCGTTCCTTCATACCGGCCAAGAGGCTTGTGCCCCAGCCGCCGGAATAGTCGATATTGCAGCGGTCCACGCCGTTCGTCCGCATGACGTCCGCGACCCACTCTACCTGCTCTTCCCCCGGTTCGACGTTGGCGCGGCCAGTCTGCCAGTGCAGCACATGGCCTTGGCGCAGGGTCAGCATGAACTTGTCACCGCCGAGGCCAGCCGGATCGACGCCCAGGATCTTGGGGCCGTGGGCTTGGATGTCGGTGCGCTTCCGTGCCCGCATGACGTAGACCGGCTTGATAAAGATCTCCACGCCGGTCGTCTGGAACGCCTCTTGCGGTGTGTTGGGAAATTCCTGCATGAACGTGGTGATGTCGCCGTTCAACTGCTGTTCGATGTAGAAGCGCCGCCACGCCATTTGCTCTAGGTCGAGCGAAAAGATCTCGGCCAACTCCGCTTCCGACGGCATGCCTTCACCGTCCGGTTCCGTGCGCAACTCAAAGTTGGCTGGCACGGGAAGCCTGTAGTCCACGTCGATATACCACGGGATGAAAATCGGTTCGAACTTGATACCGTCGTCGCCGTCGATCCCAGCTTCCGCACGCGTCCACCGTGAATGGAACTCGTTGCCGATACCGTTGGCCGTGGACTCAACGATGATCTCGGTGTTGGGTGCCATGGGGATGGACGTCACAAATCCCGCGAAGGTCTTCTTTGGATTCGGATAGAACGCCGCTTCTGACAAGTGCGCCAGTGTCGGTGTACCGCCTCGCCCTGTTTCCCCGCTACCCGCCGTTGCGACCGTGTACGTCGACTTGTTCGAAAACTCATAGGCGTGGGCCGAAGCTTTCTCGTGGTGCAGACGCATAGGATCGTTGGCGTAGTAGTTCTGGACCATTGAGAACAGGTCGTTGGAACTGTCCTTGATGTGCGCCATGACAACCGCGCGGCGGTGCTTCCAAAGCCTCACCTTGGTGTAGAACCGTGCCGCCACGTAGGTCGACGCGCCTTGCTTCCGGCCCTTCAGGATCAGCGATCGCACAAGGCCATGCTCTTGTAGCTGCGCCTGCATCTTCGCGTGTATGATCAACTGCGCGGGGTTGAGGACCAGCCGCTTCAACTCGGAGTCCTTGGCCACCACCTTCAAACACTTCTCCATGTAGAGGGGGTGATCCGAACGTGCGTTCTGTAGGAACTTCACGATCTTGGCTTCCTGCGACGTCAGCTTCACCGCGTCGGCGTGTGCTTGTCTCACTCTTCGAACTCCACGTCATCTGCGCCTTCATGTTCCCTTACCGCGAATGTCGCTTCAGGGACCGGCGGCGGCACGTCATTCTGCGTCAGCACGTCGGGAAGGTCGTCGTCCTCAATGTCGTAGTCGCCGTCGATCACGTCCATAAGCTGATCCACGGTGCGGTGATGCGTTACTTCCGACTCCCGCGCGATGATCTTCGGGAACAGCTTGGTGTAGAACTCGTCTTCGTTATCGCGTGCCCAAGTTGCCAGACCGTCCGCGCCGCCGTTGACTTCGAACGCGTAAAGCACGGCTGACCGCGCATACTTCCCGACATTCTTGAAGATCTCGCCGTTGAAGGTGGCGGGCATTGACGGCGAGATGTTCGCCGCCAATGGGAACTTGTCCTTGCTCATGGCATGACTTGCGCCAAGAACGCGTCAACAAGGGCTTCGTCTGCGGGAGACAAGCCGTTCGTTGTGATGTCCGTAGCCACCGCTTCAACTTGAGAGTTGATGATATAGGTGCGGATCGCGGCTTGGATCGCTTGTAACCAGGTCATATTGGTAACTCCGCTAATAGTTTGTCGAGTGGGATCACGATGCCGGTCGGCCTCGCTACCCGTGCGCGGATAAGTATGCGCACAAGCGTCGCGTAGTCAACTGGTGATAACATGGCGATCTGCTGGTAACGCCCGTGCGGTCGCCTACGCCGCGTAGGGCTTAGTGCTTTAGTTCAGCATAGTAGCCCATGAGGACGGCTGAAACCGGCGTCGCCGTGGCCGAGGACTCGCAGACCACGCGCATGTCGCTGTTGGGCGGGATTACTCCGACAACCGACGGCGCTAGGTGGTAGAGTGACTGGCCGTTGGTGTTCAGCGTCAACTGGCCGCTCGCCAAGCGCCAAGTGTCCGACGTGATGTTCCGCCATTGCAGAGTGAACGTCGCGATCGCGGCTTGCTTCTTGTTGACCGACAAGGTGCCACCGACCACCACCACCGACTCGTCCCGTGCCGTGAAGTCGGCGCACTTCTGCGAGCGTGACGACCCAATGGTGCCCTTAACGTAGCTGGCCACCTTCGTCATGTCCGTCGGGGTGCCGCCCGACACTGCCGTGTCCTGATAAACGTAAATGTCGCCTACCAGCGGGTCGACGTCCAACTCCAGCACTTCACTGACCCGTGCCAGCGGTTGTGCGAGCGTCACCTTGTTCTGGCCGTTGGACGTGACAATCTCAGTGGACCGGACCAAGCCGCCGTCTACACCGAAGAAACTGCCGGAAACCTGAAAGGCGTGGCCGACGTCGCTGGTGCTGGAA
>WLWF01001265.1_pt1 | contig 21444 bp, 28 predicted proteins | sample 6718331 | NCBI WGS metagenome assembly WLWF01 (sample SAMN12718692, study PRJNA515312) | sponge metagenome | isolation source: marine sponge | host: Mycale hentscheli | place: New Zealand: South Island, Marlborough, Capsize Point | collected 2003-05-01
AGAAAAATTGATTATGAAATATATTATGATAGTGGAATTGACAACTATGGTGGTTGGTTAAATATCATGAAAAATTTTAAATTAGTTTCTCAATCGGGAGCTTGGTATTCATTAGATGATATTGATTCAGACACAGGAGAAGTTCTAGATACAGTTAAATTTCAAAGTAAAGATTTTATAGAAAAGGTAATAGAAAATACAGAAATGAAAGACAGACTGTATAATCGAATTTGCGAAGCATATATTTTTAAATATCGTGCTGGGATTGATGGCGGTATTGACGATGTTGTAGTAGATGAAGAAGTTATAAACGAAGAAGGATAATGAATAAGTATCAAGAATTATTTAAGCAGTTACAAAAAGAAAAGGAAAACAGCCCATCAAAAGTTAATGATCATATCATGATAATTGATGGGTTGAATACCTTTATTAGAGCATTTTCTGCAACCCCATCGACAAACGAAGATGGAGAACACATTGGAGGTATTACTGGATTTTTATATAGTATAGGAAAATGTATACGAGACTTTAAACCCACCCGGTGTATTATTGTTTTTGATGGTGTCGGTGGGTCTCGTAGAAGAAGAAAAATTAACAAAGACTATAAGGCTAATCGAGCAAATAAAACTAGGCTTCGTAGGCATGATCATCATTTTGCATCCATGGAACAAGAACAAGATGCGATGAAATTTCAATTTAGCCGATTAGTTTCATATTTAGATTGTTTACCAGTTAGTTTTTTGTCAATTGATGGAATCGAAGCTGATGATACTATAGCATATATAGTTTCAATGTTCGATGAAGATATTTTGAAACCTAAAACTGAGCAAAGTAAATTTACAATTGTTTCAACGGATCGAGACTTTTACCAATTGATAGACGATAGAATACAAATTTGGTCTCCCATTAAAAAGAAAATGTATACCACTGAAACGGTATTAGACGAGTTTGGTGTACATCCGGTTAATTACGTAATGTATAGAACATTTACGGGAGATAAATCAGATAATATTGAAGGAGTTAAAGGAATAGGGCCAAAGACATTATTAAAACATATTCCAGATTTAGCATTATCATTAGATTATACTCCAGAAGATCTTCGATCAGAGTGTACGACTAGATTAGACGAATCTAAAACATATCAAAAGATGCTAGATAATATTAATATAATCGAAGAAAACTGGGACTTAATGAATTTAAATATTTTAGATTTCCCAGCACAAACAAAATCAGCTATACGTAATATTATAGAAACACCAATTCCGATGCTAAATAAACATGAATTCCGTAAAATTTTTATGGAAGATAAAATGTGGGCAGTAATGAAGAATCTACCGGATTGGCTAAATAATACATGGCTTTCTTTAAGTGCATTTGCACAACAAACACATAAAAATAAATAATAATTGGATTACTGTTTTATTTTTAATATAATAGGTTTATGACAGATAAATTAAGTGAGTATGGGTATAGTTTTCAGGTTAAGGCTTTATCAGCTATGTTTACTGATAGATCGTTTTTACAGCAAATTGCTGATATTATACAGTCAGAATATTTCGAATCTGATGCTAATAGTTGGTTATTAGATATAATATTAACGCATTTTCGTGAATATAAAACGCCTCCATCGAAAGACGTATTAAAGGTAAAACTAACCGAGATAGATAATGATATATTAAAAACTGCAATATTAGAACAATTAAAAGAAGTATTTCGTTATATAGAATCAGATGATCTAACATTTGTTAAAGATGAAATTTTAAGATTTTGTAAAAATCAAGAAATTAAACATGCTATAATGGATTCGGTTAATTTACTAAAAATTGGTAATTATGATGAAATAAAAAGCAAAATTGATTCTGCGATGAAAGCAGGCGCCGATACTGATATAGGACATGAATATAAAAAAGATGTAATAGCAAGATATACTGACTCTGCTAGAGATACTATAAGTACTGGATGGGATGTAATTGATGATTTAATGGATGGTGGATTAGCTCATGGTGAGTTAGGGGTAGTTATGGCTCCAGCTGGGATTGGTAAATCATGGATGCTTATTAATATAGGCGCAAATGCAATTAAACAAGGCAAAACAGTTATACATTATACATTAGAATTAAATGATAATTATGTAGGACAGCGATATGATAGTGTAGTTACCGGTATTGCAGCTCAAAATCTAAAAAATTATACAGAAGATATAGAAGAAAAACTAAAAACGTTACCTGGCGAATTAATTATAAAATATTATCCAACAAAATCTACAGGTGTAATGGGTATTAAAGCCCACATTGAAAAAACAATTATGTTAGGAAATACTCCAGATTTAATTATAATAGATTATGGAGATTTACTTAAAGTAAATACTAAAAAAGATAAACACGAAGCATTAGAAGAATTATATGAAGAAATGAGGGGAATGGCTGGTGAATATAATATGCCTGTTTGGACAGCATCTCAAGCAGGAAGATCTGCATTAGAGGATGATATTATCGAAGCAGATAAAATTGCATCTTCATATGGTAAAGTTATGGTTGCTGATTTCTTAATGTCATTGTCTAGAAAGGTAGAAGATAAATTATCTGGTACTGGTCGGGGACATGTTATTAAGAATCGATTCGGTCCTGATGGTATAACACTTCCTAGTAAAATAAATACAAATAATGGACAATTTCAATTTTATGAGCCGCAAACTAGTCAAGGTAAACAAACAACACAAACAATGAAAACTGGAGAAAATATGTTAAAGAAAAATTTAGCACAAAAATTCAAAGATCTAGGTGGAAGTTTGGGTTGATAATATATTTATTATAGATTGATGGCCTAAAACAAAGTCTAGGCCATTTTTTGTCTAACAACATTAAAAAAGGAGTCATATATATGAACGTTTCAAACAAAATTTTATCAGATATCACAGTGCATATGAAGTATGCTAAATATATACCAGAATTTAACAGAAGAGAAACATGGGAAGAGCTTGTTACTAGAAATAAAAATATGCATATTAAAAGATATCCAAAATTAAAAGAAGAAATTGAAGATGTTTATAAAATGGTTTACGATAAAAAAATATTACCATCTATGCGATCATTACAATTTGGTGGAAAGCCAATTGAGATATCTCCAAACCGAGTATATAATTGTGCATATTTGCCATTAGATCATATTGACTCATTTAGTGAAATTATGTTTTTATTATTAGGTGGAACCGGAGTAGGATATAGTGTTCAAAAACATCATGTAGCAAAATTACCTCCAGTTAATAAACCATATACTAAAAGAAAACGTAGATTTTTAATTGGAGATTCAATTGAAGGTTGGGCTGATGCAATAAAAGTATTAATGAAGTCATATTTAAATGGCAAAAGTTCAAGAATTGAATTTGATTATTCCGATGTTAGACCAAAAGGCGCACAACTAGTAACATCTGGTGGAAAAGCACCAGGACCTCAACCTTTAAAAGAATGCATTCTAAAAGTAACAGGAATATTAGATTCGAGAGAAGATGGAGATAAATTATCAACATTAGAAGTTCATGACATTGTTTGCCATATTGCCGATGCTGTATTAGCCGGTGGTATTAGGAGAGCTGCATTAATTAGTTTATTTAGTGCAGACGATGATTATATGATTGGATGCAAAGCTGGTAATTGGTGGGAAACAGATCCACAACGAGGAAGATCTAATAACTCTGCTGTTTTAATGAGACATAAAATTACTAAAGAATTTTTCATGAATTTATGGAAACGGGTTGAATTGTCGGGAGCAGGTGAGCCAGGTATATACTTTAATAATGACAAAGATTGGGGAACTAATCCATGTTGTGAAATTGCTCTAAGACCATATCAATTTTGTAATTTGTGTGAAGTAAATGCATCTGATTTAGAATCACAAGAAGATTTTAATGCTCGAGTTAAAGGAGCTGCATTTATCGGCACTTTACAAGCAGGATATACAGACTTTCATTATCTAAGAGATATATGGAGAGAAACTACCGAAAAAGATGCATTAATCGGTGTTTCAATGACAGGAATTGGTAGTGGTACTGTATTAGGGTATGATATGAAAAAAGGAGCAGATGTCGTTAAGCGTGAAAATACAAGAGTTGCAAAATTAATAGGTATAAACAAAGCGGCTAGATGTACGACAGTAAAACCAGCTGGTACAACATCTCTAGCTTTAGGAACATCATCTGGAATTCATGCATGGCATAATGATTTTTATATTCGAAGAATACGGGTTGGTAAAAATGAATCGATATATACGTACTTAAAAGAAAATCATCCAGAGTTAATAGAAGATGAATATTTTAGACCACATGACACTGCCGTAATTAGCGTACCACAAAAAGCACCAGATGGAGCTATTATGAGAACAGAGTCTCCATTTTCTTTATTAGAAAGAATAAAAAAGATAGCAACTGAATGGGTAGCACCAGGACATCGAAATGGAAGTAATACACATAATGTATCGGCAACAGTATCATTAAAAGAAAATGAATGGGAAGATGCTGGTGAATGGATGTGGGATAATAGAAAACATTACAATGGATTATCAGTATTAAATTATGATGGAGGAACATATACTCAAGCACCATTTGAAGATTGCACAGAAGAAAAATATAACTCATTAATGAAAACATTAACAGACGTCAATGTATCAAAAATTATAGAACTAGACGATAATACAGATTTATCAGGCGAATTAGCTTGTGCTGGCGGAGCGTGTGAGATACAATAATGAGAGTAGATGATTGGATAACAAGACTATATTATGGCTTGGATATTTAATAAAAATTTATTATAATATAATAAAAACATGGCTAAAGAAATAGTATTTGACATAGACGCTAGAGACAAATTAAAAAAAGGCGTTGATGCATTAGCAAATGCAGTAAAAGTAACACTAGGACCGAAAGGTAGAAATGTTGTTATAGACAAAAAATTTGGTGCACCTCATATAACCAAAGATGGAGTTTCAGTTGCTAAAGAAATTGAATTGAAAGACACCGTTGAAAATATGGGAGCTCAAATGGTAAAAGAAGTTGCATCTAAAACAAATGATGTAGCCGGCGATGGCACAACCACTGCAACCGTATTGGCTCAGGCAATCGTTACCGGAGGATTGAAAAATGTAGCAGCTGGAGCCAATCCTATGGATTTAAAGCGAGGTATTGACAAAGCTGTTGAAGCTATAGTTACAGAACTTCAAACATTATCCAAACAAGTAGGAAATGACAATGACTTGATTAAGCAAGTTGCATCAATTTCAGCAAACAATGACGAAACAATAGGGTCTCTAATTGCCGAAGCAATGAAAGTTGTTGGCAATGATGGGGTAATTACAGTAGAAGAAGCAAAACGAGCTGAAACTGAAGTTAAAACGGTAGAAGGAATGAAATTTGACAGGGGTTATTTATCTCCATATTTTGTTACAAATGCAGAAAAAATGATTGCGGATTTAGAGAATCCCTACATTTTAATTCATGACAAAAAGATTTCAAACATTAATGAATTATTGCCAATTCTTGAGCCAGTTGCTCAAACCGGAAGAGCTCTATTAATTATTGCTGAAGATGTAGATAGCCAAGCACTAGCAACATTAGTAATTAACCGTTTAAAAGGCGGATTGAAAGTAGCTGCAGTAAAAGCTCCTGGATTTGGAGACAGACGAAAAGAAATATTAGAAGATATTGCAGTATTAACAGGAGGCACTGTAATATCACAAGAAACTGGTCTTAAAATGGAAGATGCTACAATTGACTTGTTGGGATCTGCTGAAAAAGTTGAAATAGACAAAGACAATACAACTATAATTAATGGCGGTGGCGAATCTGACAAAATTAAGGAAAGAACCAATCAAATTAAAGCTCAAATAGAAACGACTTCATCTGATTATGATAAAGAAAAACTTCAAGAGCGACTAGCTAAATTAGCAGGAGGAATTGCAGTTTTATATGTTGGAGCGGCTACTGAAATCGAAATGAAAGAAAAGAAAGACAGAGTTGATGATGCACTTGCTGCAACCAGAGCTGCAGTTGAAGAAGGAATTATTCCTGGTGGTGGAGTTGCTTTCATTAGAGCAGGCGATACACTTGATGTAAAATCTGGAGCTAATGAAGATGAGAATACTGGGATAAAAATTGTAAAAAGAGCAATTGAAGAACCATTAAGACAAATAATTTCTAATGCAGGGGGTGAAGGCGCAGTAATTGTTCAAAAAGTAAGAGAGGGAAAGAAAGCTTTTGGCTACAATGCTAGAACTGAAATCTTTGAAGATTTATTTAAAGCAGGTGTTATCGACCCTACTAAAGTTTCTAGAATTGCATTAGAAAATGCTGCTTCTATTGCTGCAATGTTGTTGACTACGGAATGCGTAATCACTAGTGACACAGAAACCAATGATACATCTTTAAATAATGATAGTCAATATATTGGATAATATATAAAAATTTAATATAATATAATTAGATAATGAGTTTCAATTTTATAAAGGCAGAAAATGTTGATTTAAAAACATTCAAACGATGTGTTAATAAAATAACATTACAGAATTCACTTGAATTACATATTATGAACGATTCTGTTATGAAAGAATATGATAAAAATATTAATGATTTTATATCATATTTAATTAATGTTGGAGAATATCTACAAGAATATGAATATTGTTCTCAATTAGTAATAAAACAAAAAACATATAAAAAGTGGTTACAGACTAATTTAGATACAGTAAAAAGTATTTCTGAATTAGTAAAAAACTTAACAGATATAAAATATGACGAAGAAAACGATTGAATTAGTTAAAGAAGGCTTTGCAAACGGGGCAGCTCCAGGAGGACCTTTATCAGACCAAGAAAAAGCTGATATGATACAATTAGCAGCTAGACATTTTGGTCATTTTTTAGATGCACTTAAATGTGATTGGAGAAATGATCCAAATTCAAATGATACTCCTAGAAGAGTAGCAAAAGCATATGTAAATGATTTATGGGCAGGTCGATATAATGATGGTCCTGATATTACAGCATTTCCAAGTGATGGATATGATGGTATGGTCTTTGAAGGAGGAATACCATTAACATCGATGTGTTCACATCACCATCAAACTATCCTGGGAAAAGTTCATGTAGCATATATACCAGGAACTGACAGTAAAGTTATAGGATTATCAAAATTAAATCGACTAGTAGAACACTTTGCAAGAAGAGGAGCTATTCAAGAACAGTTAACAGTTGCTATTCATAATTCAATTGATACGATTATTAATGATAGTAAAGGAGTTGCTGTTATGATAGAAGCTACTCATAACTGCGTTCAATGTCGAGGCGTAAAACACGGAGGAGCTTCAATGAAAACTTCGAAGCTAACCGGAGCATTTAAAGATGATACTGCAACAAGAGCTGAATTTTATGAATTTGCAAAAGGATATTAATGAATAATCTAGAGACAAATTTTCAATCGAGTAAAGTTTTTGATGGATTTAGTACAGTATTTCGTCAATGGAAAGCAGATGATACGCATTGCAAATTCTTACATGGATATGGTATATCATTTAAAGTATATTTTGAAGGTCGGCTAGATCATCGCAATTGGGTATGGGACTTTGGAGGAATGAAAAGAGCTAAAACTAAGATTGATGGTAAATCACCTAAAGAATGGATGGACTATATGTTCGATCATACAGTAGTATTAGCTAATGACGATCCAGAAAAGATATTCTTCGAGAACCTAGAAGCTAAAGGTGTTATCCAATTAAGAGTTATAGAAGCTACGGGAGCAGAAAAGTTTGCAGAATACATTTTTAATAAAATTAATGATTTTGTTTTAAAAGAAACAAATAGTAGAGTACGAGTTACTAAAGTTAAATTCATGGAACACAATAAAAATGCAGCATATTATGGAGAATAACAATGAAGAATATATATCATTATATGAATATCTAGGCCGGTCTACTAAAAACGATGGTGAAGGCTTACGAGTCATGACTGAAGCGAAAGCGAATAATATTAAAATAACATACAAAACCCTACCAGAAAGTGTACAGACTGAAGCATATAAATCAGTTGCAGTATATCCAGTAAAGTTCTTAGATAGTATATATAAACGATCTGAGTCTGATATTGTGAGACGCGATGAGTTTCAAGAAATTAAAGATAGTATTTTGGATATAGAAAAAAAATTAAATATATTACTCGCACTGGACGTAAAAGGTAAATTGGAAAATATCTGCGACACAGACGATGACCTCCCATTTTAAGAAGATGAAAAGAATAGAAGATTATAATAAAACACTTCCTATATTAGAATTATACCGTTGTGTGCAGTCAGAAGGAAGTAGATTCGGAAGACCTACAATAGCAGTTAGAACAACAGGTTGTACACATCGGTGTTACTTTGGAGAAGGAGGTTGGTGCGATTCTTGGTATACAAGTATACACCCACAAAAAGGAACATTTTGTTTTAATGATATTATTAAAATATATGAGGAAAATCCACATATTAAAGAAATGATGTTAACGGGTGGTTCTCCTACAATGCACAGTGCATTAGTAAATGAACTAACACACTTTGCCCATGAAAATAATATATTTATCACAATTGAAACCGAAGGAAGTCATTTTGTGGCCACTGATTATCCTATTCCTCTTATTTCTCTCAGTCCGAAATTTAATAATTCTGTACCCGTACTTGGTGCTGTTACGCCTCAAGGAAAGGCAGCCGACGAAAGAATGATTAAACAACATAATAAGTTTAGACTTAATTATGACGCAATTAAACAAACTCTTGATTATCATTTAGATTATCACTTCAAGCCAGTATGGGATGGCACGGATGAGAATTTGAAAGAAATTGAAGATTTTAGAGTTAAAATGGAAATACCAAAAGACAAGACATATGTAATGCCAGCTGGGGATACAAGAGAAACGTTAATTGAAATGTATCCTAAAGTATTTGAATTATGTGCTGAACATGGTTATAATATGACCGGCAGAGATCATATTATAGCATATGACACTGAAAGAGGTGTATAATGGATGAAGCATTGGAACTACTAAATGAGATAGAAGAAAACGTCAATATTTGTTGTGCAATAACAATGGATCCTGAGGAAGTTCAGGAAATGATAGATAAATTACGAAATATATTAAAAAACACAAAATAAGGAAAAGTTATGAAAATGAAGCCAACCGGAGATCAAGTTTTATTACAAGAACGAGAAAAATCTGATACAACTGAATCAGGTATTATATTAGTAGATGCTGGATATGATGAAGAATTTGTATATGCAGATGTTATATCAGTAGGTCCAGGATTATTTACACAAACTGGAAATCGTATTCCAATGTCTGTGAAAACAGGAGATTGCATCTTAATTAGTAAAAATAATTTAGGCAACCAAAAGAAAATTAAATTAGATGGTACTGACTATATTTTAGTTAGGGAAATGGAAGTAGCAATGGTTCAAAGCGAATAATGAAATATACAAAATTACATATATGGTATATAATTTTAGCATTCTTTGGATGTAAAAAAATTGATTCAAATGGATATCAAATTTTTACTATTAAGAAGGGCAAACATCGATCTGGTTATAGATATAAATCAAATTGCAATAATCATATAGAATTCAAAGTTATATTTGATGAAAGTGCTATTTATAAAACAAAAGATCCTGCAAATCAAGCTGATGTAAATAAATTATATGGTGTAAGTGACTGCGGTAAAAATCATATGGATTATTCTATAAGATTTGGATGGAGATATTATCATGATAAATTACAGCTACTATGGTTTAAACATGAAGCAGGAAAATTTTCATTTGATGTTATTACCAATATTAAAATAAATAAATCTTATACATGCATGATAGATATTATCGGAGATGAATACATTATTAGCGTTGATGGACTTACGACAATAGTTCCTAGATCGTGTATTAAAACTGATAACAGATATTATTTATATCCATATTTCGGAGGAGATGAAACTGCACCGCATGATATAAATATTAAAATAAAAAGTATATAGTATGTCTGACAATACATCGAAAAATCCACCAAAAGGAAATATTAAATTTAGTATTACATTATCAGCTGAGCAAAAACAAGCTAAATCAGAGGTATTGCGACACCCATATAACTTTATACTAGGTAAGGCTGGGTCTGGTAAAACTCTGCTAGCAGTACAGATAGCATTGGATATGTTTTTTAAGCGGGAAGTTAATCAAATTATTATTACTCGCCCAACCGTTTCTAATGAAGATAATGGGTATTTACCAGGCTCATTAAATGAAAAAATGGAACCATGGTTAGTTCCAATTCGATCTAATATGAGAAAGGTATATAACAAACCTCATATATTAGAAAAAATGGAAAATGACAATAATATTGAATTAGTATCATTAGCTCACTTTAGAGGTAGAACGTTTGATAAATCTATAGTTATTGTAGATGAATTTCAAAATTTAACTAAACAACAATTGGGAATGGTATTAGGTAGATTAGGAAAAGGTTCAACTATGATACTTTGCGGAGACCCACAACAAATAGATTTAAAATTCGGAAATGATTCAGCTATACATGATGTACCTAAAGTAAAAGGTTCTAAATTTGTGTATGCGGTTACTCTACAAGATAATCATAGACATGAAGCTTTAAATGAATTATTAAATTTATTACAATCCTATTCATAATATTGGATATTACCAAATTATTTCTTATTATATAATAAAAATATGATACGATATGGTTATGCATGTGTCAATCAGACACTAACAAATAGACCCAAGAAATTAGGCGGCAGAGTTACTACTTCTCGTACAGCAAGAAAAGCTTCTTGGTATCCTAATAATTTACAACTTATTAGTGACAAGGCATTAGACAATGCTAAAGATTTACTTACATATCTCAAATGGAACGACGAGCATGGTATTACACTGTTTCGTATAGGGTCTGAATTATTTCCGTGGCACGATCAATATGAATTACACGATCTTCCTGACTATGAAGAAATTGCATTTCATTTATATCAAGCAGGTCAATTCGCTCGACATCACGGACATAGATTAACTACACACCCCGGCCCATTCCATGTGTTAGGTTCTCCTAGGCAAGATGTAGTAGAAAAAAGTATTATCGGTTTAGAACGACATTCTGAAATGTTTGACCTTATGGGTTATGAGCCTTCATTTGAAAACAAGATCAATATTCATGTTGCTGGTGCTTATGGCGATCGTGAAGCTACTGCGAAGCGATGGATCAAGTCATGGCAACGACTATCTGACTCCCTAAAAGCTAGATTAGTTTTAGAAAACGATGACAAGGCATCTATGTACAGTGTAAGGCATCTATACGAACTTATACACCAAGAAATTGGTATTCCTATTACATTTGACTATTGGCATCATACCTTCTGTACAGGTGATTTAACAGAACGTCAAGCATTCTTTATGGCAAGGTCTACATGGGAGAAACATGGCGTAACTCAATGTACTCATTATTCCGAATCTAGACGTGCAGAGCAGAAATTATTGATAGAAAATATGTTAAGTCACCATAATATACCAATTGAAGAATTACCATTATGGCCGACATTCGAAAAAGAATATAAAATATTTAGTAAGATCAAAGAGCCAGCTCATGCAGATTATATTGTCAATACTCCTAATACATACGATGTTGATGACTTAGATATAGTAGTAGAAGCAAAGGCAAAAGAATTAGCTATACTTCCAATATTGGAAAAACAAAAAAAATTACTTATAATATAATATGATAGAATTATTAGGATGGGCTAGCACAGCATTAGTATTATCAGGATATATATGCAATGCTAATCGATTAGTTACATATGCAATGATATCGTGGATTATTGGTGATATTGGATGGGTCATATATGACCTATATATTGACAACATTAGTCATTTAGTATTAAGTTTTGTTATCATAAGTATCAATCTATACGGGATGTATAATATTAAAAAAACAGAAAAGGAATAAATGTATCAAAATATAGCGTATCACAAGAAAACAAATACAATGCATGTATGGGATGATGACTTAGGACATCAAACATTTAAATTTGCACCATATGGGTATTTACCAGATCAATCAGGAAATTATATATCATTAAATGGTACTAAGTTAGCAAAAACTCCAGGCAATCATAAAGATAATCCAAAAGCATATGAATCTGACTTAAATGAAGAAGTTAGAACATTGATAGATTTATATTATGAATCTGATTTAGTTTCTAAAGGGCATGCTGATTTCTTTTTTGATATTGAAACCGCAAAAGACGAACAAGGATATTCAACCCCTGATGATGCTAGAACTGAAATAACTTCAATTGCATATTATGATAAAGTTGGAAAAGATCGCAGAGTATTAGTTTTAGATACCAAGAATAGATTACCTAATAATATTATCGAAGGAGATAACTATACAGTTGAAGTATTTGACAATGAAGCTAATTTATTAATTAAATTTATTAACTATTTTTCAGAAATACAGCCTACTGTAATAACTGGTTGGAATACTGATGGATATGATATTCCATATCTTATTAATAGAATTAAAAAAGTATTAGGTCCTAAGTCTGCAAATAAATTATCTCCAGCTGGAATTGTAGAATGGAATAAACATCGTGAAAGATATAAGATTTTTGGAGTATCTAGCTTAGATTACATTAAATTATATAAAAACTTCACATATACAGAACTTCCTAATTATAGATTGGATACAGTAGGTAAAACGGAATTAGGTAAAGGAAAAATAGAATATGATGGCGACCTAGATGATTTATTTGTTACCGATATACATAAATTTATAGAATATAATATGACAGATGTTGATATTGTATTTGAATTGGATGAAAAATTACAATTAATTAACTTAGCAAGAACTATATGTCATAAAGGGCATGTTCCATATGAAGATGTTTACTATGCATCTAAATATTTAGATGGCGCAGCTATTGTAGATTTAAAACGAAATGGATTAGTAGCTCCAAATAAACAATTTAGATTTGTCGAAGACGAAACCCAAGATAAATTAGCAGGAGCATATGTTATGCCGCCAATTCCAGGATTATATAAATGGATATATGATTTAGATTTAACATCACTTTATCCTAGTATAATTATGAGCCTTAATATTTCTCCAGAAACAAAGATAGGCGTTATTCCAAATTGGAATCAAGAATCGTTATTAAGTAAAGGCCCTGTTAGTGTACAATGTAACGGCCAAACTATACCAGATATTAAACAATGGTTAATTGATAATAAATTTACTGTTGCAAGTAACGGAGTAGTATATGATACAAGAAGTAAAGGATTCTTACCAAAGATATTAGAGAAATGGTTTGACGAACGTGTTAAATTTAAGAATGAGCGAGATAATCATGAAGTTGGTAGTGATAAGTATAAATTTTATGATGCAATGCAATTAACACAAAAAGTATTGTTAAATTCATTTTATGGAGTATTAGGATTAAAGACATTTAGATTTCATGACTTAGACAATGCAGGAGCTATTACAGCAACTGGCCAAAGTGTTATTAAATTTTCAGCAAAAGTTATTAATAAATATTATGAAAAGGAAGTTGGCAAAGATTATTTTATTAACGCTAATGGCAACAAAGCCGAATTTTCATTTTATACGGATACAGATTCAACATTTGTATCTAGTTTACCTCTTATAGAAAAAAGATATCCCGGATTTGATGAATCAGATGAAAAGTTTATGATTGAAAAAACAAATGACATTGCATCTGAGATACAAGCTCATGTTAACAAAATGTATGATCAATATGCAGTTCACTTTCATAATACATTTGATCATCGATGGCAAATTAAACAAGAATATGTTGCTAAATCTGGCCTATGGATAGCAAAAAAGAGATATTCTCAATGGGTAATCTTTAAAGAAGGAAAGCCCACAGATAAAATGGATATTAAAGGTCTGGACGTAGTTAGATCATCATTCCCTACAGAATTTAAAACTATAATGAAAGCAACATTGTGGTATATTCTTAAAGAAAAGTCAAAAAAAGATACTACTGATTTAATAATGGATTTTAAAGATAAAATACAAGATTCTCCAATATTAGATGTTATGAAAAATACAGGAGTCAAAAATATCACAAAGTATACAAAAGGAAGAAAAGTATTATCCGGATATCAATCTGGTACTCCTATACATGTTAAATCTGCAATAAATTATAATGATATGCTTAAACATTTAGGAGTAAATAAAAATGCAAAGAATTTTGCAGATATACAGAATGGAGATAAAATTAAATGGGCATACCTAAAAACAAATCCATTAGGGTTTGATTCAATTGCACTTCGTGGATATGAAGACCCTAAACAAATAACAGAATTTGTTGAAACATATATTGATAGAAATAAGATATTTGATAGAGAGATTCGTGGTAAGTTAGATGATTTTTATGCGTCAATGAACTGGGATAAACTTCCAGAAAATAATAACATGAATAAGTTCTTTTCATTTGGATAATTCAATAAAATTAATTATAATAAATAAAAAATATGTACGGTAAACATCAATGGAAAGGTAGAGAAGTAGAAGGACGTTATTCAGACATGATGACCTTCTTTATAAGAGACTTAAATCATAATATGAAAAGTACTTATGGTTTAGAAGTAAAATCTATAATATCATATCCTCATTATTATTTTACAATTGAATTTATGAAAAAGTCTATGAATGACGAAAAATATTTAGATACTATTAGAAGCATTCTTGATAATTCAAATAGTGTTGTTACTATAGAAGCTAATTCTGAAACTGTAACCGCAATTAAACCTGATTTGTTTAATAGATGCCATGTTATTTATAGAATTAATGACGTATATCTAGAAATGCTAAAAGATACAGATACACTTTCAATTGATGCTGGTTGGTATAGAGTTCATCAGGTAACTAAATGTAATATGATGGAAATTAATCCAGATAATTATAAATTTGACGAAAAACTTTAATGAGTAAATGCCCATATACAAATTTCAAGACACGGGTATTAGATTATATTAATATACTAAGAACTCCTAGAGAAGAATATGGAAATATGCCAGCCTGCCCATTTGTTGGTAACGAGATTGATAAAAATAAATTGTTAATAGAAAAATTTGACCCAGCAGAGAATACAATTATTGAAATGATAGAAAAATTAGAAAATTCAGAATATGATAGTGCATTATTTGTACAAGTTTCTGATGAAGATCTGCAACAAAAAGATACAGTAGCATATCAGCATTTCATTAATAAAATACTTGTGAAAAATGGTTATAAGCATCTTAAGTGTATATGTTTTAATCCTAATGATAAACTAAATATTAATGATTTTAATATACGAAGTTTAGCACCATATTTTTTAATTAATATAGCACAATCATCTGTATTAAGTAAATCGCATAACAAGTTAATGAAGACCAAATATTTTGATAACATGAATGATCGATACTTAAAGTATTTACAAATTAAAAAAGACAAAATATGAAATATTCAGTAGTAGTATCATTTAGTATGGAAGGATTTCATTGTTGGCCAGAAGCTAAAGAAATATTTCCGGAAGTAGGATTCTTGTCTGACAGACATAGACATATGTTTGGATTTAGATGTTATGCAAAAGTAAGTCACACAGATAGAGATGAAGAATTTATTTTAATGCAAAGAAGATTAAAAAAACAACTAAGAACTAATTTTGGTGGTAATATATTAGAATTTGGTAGAATGAGTTGTGAAGACATTGGCGCTTGGATTTTAGAACAAAATAGCAATTTGTATAAAGTCGAAGTTTGGGAAGATTGGGAAAATGGAGCAATAGTAGAATTAGGTTATTAATATGAAAAAAGTATTTTATTTTGGTTTAGAGCCTTTAAAGGCAAGATATACATATCAGTTATCTAAAGAATGGATGCCAGCAACATTTCAACCTTATGTTGATGCCGGCAAAATTGAATATATTGATGTAGAAGGAGATTTTGATCCTGATCAACAAATTAAAATTGGAGCTGTATTAGATGCAGTAGGTAGAGGTAAGTTTGCTATGAGTCAATGTAGCAACTTTTTAGATATGATGAATCGTGATGAAGTTAGAGATGGAGATGTTATATTTTTACAAGACTATTGGCATCCTGGGATTGGATCTATTTTGTATGCAGCTGATTTATATGGTATTAAATTGGAAATATATGCAATGCTTCATGCTCAAAGCGTAGATGAATATGATTTTACATATCCTATGAGAACATGGATGCGAGGTTTTGAATTAGGTTTAGATAAAAGAATGACAGGTATATTTGTAGGATCTAGTATTCATAAAGAACAACTACGAGTAGCTGGATTTGAATCTCCAATACATGTTGTTTCATTACCAATTCATAAACAAGCTACATTAGACAAATTACCTAGTTATGATCCTGGTTTAGAAAGAAAACCATTTGTTGTATACTCTAGTAGATTAGACAAAGAAAAGAATCCATTTTTTATGATGCAAGTAGCAACAGAATTTTTGCAAGAATATCCAAATTGGGAATGGCACGTAACTACATCAGGCAAAGAGTTTAGATCAATGTTGCCTGGAGTTATTGACAAATTAAGATCATTAGCAAAAAAAGAACCTAGATTTAAATTATTAGAAGGATTAACAAAAGAAGAATATTATACAGAGTTATCTACTTGTAGTATTCAATTTAATTCAGCTTTACAAGATTATGTATCATGGACTGTAATTGAAGCTACTGCATTTGGAGCAGATATTGTATATCCTAATTTTAGATCGTTTCCAGAATTTATCGACAATAAAAGAATGTATAAACCATTTAATGTACAATCTGCATTAGATACATTTAGTGATATAATATCATTTCCTAATAGACATAACGAAATAGTAGATATATCTGATCTAGGTAGACAAATGGAAGGATATATTGTAGCAAATGGTATTAATCAAGAAATTAATGTTTGGCACGAAGCCGAATATTGTAAAATTTTATTAAATAAAAAAGAGGAAAAACATGAAAATAGATAAACAAGGTTTAGAAGAAATTAGAAGTACTATTGAAACTCCCTTTAAAGCTTTAGCAGAACAGTTAAGTGATAAAGGATGTTTAGATAAACAATCTGCAGAAATAGTAACATTTATATTTTCGAAAATTGAAACTCTCGGAGATTCATCATGGGAAGTAATTGATTAATGGATAAGAATTTTATATATTATCCGTCATTATCAGCCGGTAGTATGGTATCTGCATTCAAGAAGAATATGAAGTTCAAAGACGGAACTACATGTAGATTCTTTTCAAAAGAATACCCAGAAAAATGGAGACATCCATATTTTTTAATTACAGCAGGCCATCATTTTAAAAAGATGGACTTTCGTGATCAAATAGGATTAGATGATGAAGTATTAGTATTTGGAGATTCTGGAGGATTCCAAATAGCAACAGGTGCTTTAAAATGGGATGGTACTATTCGTGAAAGAATATTTGAATGGCTAGAACATAATTCAGATGTAGCTGCAAATTTAGATATACCACCTAGAGCTAAATATGAAAATAGATTTGCTGAATCCATGGATATTAGCTTTGATAATTTTAAATATTTTGAATCTAAGCAAACTGGCAAGACTGACTTTTTAAACGTTATACAAGGAACATATACAGAAGAATATGCAGAGTGGTATCATAAGTTTAAAGATTTTGCATTTAATGGTTGGTGTATAGGAGGTCCTAAGAAATTAGTAGACTTTATGTATGTAATTGCATTAATGCTAAAAGAAAGAGAATTTGAAAAGGAACATGTAAAATATATACATTTATTAGGTATATCAAAAATATCAGATTTTTTTATATTAGCAACATTACAAAAACTAATTAATAAATTAACTGATAACAGAGTATTATTTTCAACAGATTCTAGTTCACCAGGACAGTATCCAGTATTTGGAACATATCTACATTCTGGAAATTATAAGACTCAAACATTTACAGAATTATATTTTCCAAAAAATAATGAATATAGAAGAAAATCTCATGCTAATAAGGCAAATAAAACAGTAGCTATTGATACTTCAAGATATGTACCATGTAGCCTAGACTGTCCAGCATGTAAAGACTTTACATATGATTATTTGGGAGGACAGACTGCTACTGGATTAGATAGATATAGTCAAGAAGGTATGCCAAGAATGGTTATACATAATACTCATCTATATGTTGATATTGCAAAAGATGTAAGCAAACTAGTAAATAATCATGTTGAATTGTTAGAAACAGCAATTCCAAAACCATTATATGATGTTATATTATCATTACATGATATGTTTGATGATCCAGACAATGCAATGAGAGTATATGCAACCTATAAGAAAACATATAAAAAGTTTGGTGGTGATAGTATATCAACTACCGATGCAAATCAATTCAATAAATTCTTTAAATTTTAAAAATAAAAACCAATGGAAAAAAGTAAATTACAATCGTTTATTAACAGATATTATCTAGCAGGAAACTGTGAAGCTGTAACTGTTAAAGCAAATGGTCAATCTGTTAATTGTGAATTAATAGATGTTGATCAAACAGTAGTCGGAAAAATAAAATGGAAAACAGATCCATTTATGTCTGGCGAATTAGGTATCAATCATACAGGTGGATTAACAAAAATGTTATCCGCAGTAGGCGAAAATATTGATATTAATGTACAAGAGTCAGCAGGTAAAAATTATGCTATGAAAATCAAAGAAGGAAGTACTACAATGACTTTCATGTTAGCTGATACTTCAGTAATTCCAGCAGTTCCTGCAATTAACGCAGAACCAGAATACAATGTTACAATTGATATTGATGAATTATTTGTTAATAAATTTATAAAAGCAAAAAATGCATTACCAGACGCAAAGAATTTTGCAGTACAAGTACAAAACGGTAAAATTAAGTTTATTATTAATTATACAACCATTAATTCAGACAATGTTACATTTGAAATGGATGGCGGTACGGAGGCAATGGAACCAATTTGTTTTTCTGCAGATAAACTAAAAGAAGTATTAACTGCAAATAAAGGAGATAAAGGTACAATGCATTTTTCATCTAAAGGATTAGCTAGAATAGATTTTACTGGTACTGATTTTGAATCAAATTATTGGTTAGTTCAATTACAAAATTAATTATGGAAGTACGAGTAATAAATAAATCAGATAATGATCTTCCTAGTTATGAAACTATAGGTAGTGCAGGGTGTGATGTTAGATCAACTCATGGAGCAATAATAGGTCCTGGTTTAAGTACACTAATTAAAACTGGATTATATGTAGAAATACCAGTAGGTTATGAAATACAAGTAAGGCCAAGAAGTGGATTAGCATATAAAAAACAAGTAACGGTTTTAAATAGCCCTGGAACTATTGACGCAGATTATAGAGGAGAAATTGGAGTAATTTTAATTAATCATGGGTTAGCTAAAGTTGAAATAGAAAAGGGAGAACGAATAGGACAATTAGTATTAAATAAAGTTGAACAAATAAAATGGAATCCAGTATTAGCATTAGCTGACACTACGAGAGGTTCTAGAGGTTTTGGATCAACAGGAAAACAATAAATTATGTTTGGAGTAACAGAAAATACACTTTGGGTAGAAGCATTTAGACCCAACACATTAGATGGATATATTGGTAATGAACATATCATTGATAAAGTTAAAATATTCATTGAGAATGGAGATGTTCCACATTTATTATTTTATGGAGGAGCAGGAACTGGTAAGACTACATTAGCAAAAATTATTGCAAATAACGTAGATGCAGACTTAATGTATATTAATGCATCTGATGAAAACTCAGTAGACGCAGTAAGAGATAAAATAAAAAGATATGCATCTACAGTAGGATTTAAAAGATGGAAAATTGTTATACTAGATGAAGCTGATTATCTTACTCCTAATGCTCAAGCAGCATTAAGAAATTTAATGGAAACATATAGTAAGACTACTAGATTTATATTAACATGTAATTATGTTGAAAAGATTATAGATCCAATACAAAGTAGATGTCAGACATTTGGAATCGCACCTCCAGGCAAAGCAGACGTTGCAAAAAGATTAGTTACTGTGTTAGAAGAGAAACAAGTTGAATATGAAATAAAAGATGTAGCAGCTATTATTAATTCTTCATATCCAGATATTCGTAGAGCAATTAATGCAGCACAAAGTCATGTTGTGAAAGGCAAATTAGTATTAGACAAAAATAGTGTAGTTCAAGCTAATTATATGACAGAACTATTAAATATTTTAAAAAATATTAAAGATAAAAAAGAATCTTTTAAGCAGATACGACAAATTATTGCAGATAGTAAAGTTAAAGATTTTACACCATTATATACATTTTTATTTGATAATTTAGATGAATTTGCAACTGGTAGTATAGCATCATGTATACTAATTATTGCAGAATCTCAATATACAGGTAATAGTGTAGTTGATAAAGAAATTAATGCCATGGCAATGTTTGTTAAGTTAATGAATGAATTATAAAGGAATATTATGAACAAAAATCAACCAAATATTAATCCTGCAGATGCTGAGCCAATGATATGCTCTAATTGCGGAGGAATGTATTTTAGACAAGTAATGTGTATTAATAAATTATCTAGATTCATAACAGGACATGATAAAGACACTGTTATCCCAGTACCAGTATTTAGATGTGATGATTGTGGCCATGTTCCAGAAGAATTTCAACCAGAAGTAAGATAATGGGAGCTCCTTACCCAAAACTCCCGGTTGTTTTAGTATTTAAATCATCTAATAGAAAAAATGCTAAAACTAAAATGAAAGTATTTAAAAACAAAAATATTGACATTGTTAATGGAAAGAAAATGCCGGGTGTACCTGACAATGCGGTAATACTAGAATTAGCAATCGGCGAATCATTTATTGACACATATAAACAAAAATATAAACTATGACAAAGAAACCTGCAACTATCTTCGATTTTATTAACGGAATGACACATGAAAAGAAAGAATGGTCTAAATATACAGATATAGATCAAAAGAAATTCGCTCCTTTTATTGTTAATAGATGGTTATCAATGAGAATGGAACTAATTGAAGTAATTAATCAGTTACAAAAATATACAATTGGGTTATTATCACCTAGAGATACTTATCGTCTCTATCACGGCTTATTACCAGCCCAGAGAACCTTTGCTAAGTACATTAAAGGAAAAAAGGAAGATAAGTATAATACTGATTTAGTTTCACAAATTGCAGACCACTATCTAGTAAGTAAAACAGAAGCCATTGATTACATTGAATTAATGCCTAAAGATAGTTGCAGTACTTTGTTATCAATGTATGGATATACTACAAAAGAAATTAAAACAATGTTAAAAGGGAAGAAATGACATTTGAATCAACAAA
>WLWF01001266.1_pt1 | contig 21439 bp, 27 predicted proteins | sample 6718331 | NCBI WGS metagenome assembly WLWF01 (sample SAMN12718692, study PRJNA515312) | sponge metagenome | isolation source: marine sponge | host: Mycale hentscheli | place: New Zealand: South Island, Marlborough, Capsize Point | collected 2003-05-01
CCTCCTGGAGCTTCGCCAGCATCCTTCGCTGGACCGTGGGCCATTGTAACGGGAACGAGAACGAGGCAAACGAGACCAGTGAACGAGGATCAGTGAAACTGGACACCGGTTGATACAGTTTAAGAGACCTCTTCGAGAGGGTCTCTTTGAAGATAATAACTTTACCACCAGCCTTAATATATTTGTTAATCCACACGATTTGCCACTTATTTAATTTAGGATAATTAGCTTCATCAGATTTTAATTCTATCCAAAAAACACTGTTCTTATTAGCTGCGTGTATGTCAGGAACACCATTAATTGTTGTTGATTCTATGCGAGTTAAGTAACAATCAGCTAAACCTTTTTTAGTCTTTTGCCATAGTCTAGATTCTTGTGCTTTTACAGTCATCAATCAACTTAATTTCTTTATGTCCTTAATTACTGAGTTAGGTATTATAGTAGTATTACCAATAGCTTCAATGTCAACTCCATTATCAGAAAATGAGTAGTCTCCAAACAATCTTGTAACACCTTTTGCTTGGCTTAATAAATGACCTTTAGTAATACATACAGCAAGGTTTGACTTCTTAAGTTCATCAAAACTACTCCAGCTGCTGTTCGAGACAATATCGTACCATTCGACAGCAACCATAGGATATTTATCAATCTGATTTTTTACTTTTTTTGGTACAGCTATTTTTTTTCTCATAAGTTTTAACCTCTACTACTCCAACTGAAGTAAACATTGTGGGATTATGGAAACGATTAAATACTTTGATCCACTCAGACCAACTAGCCTTTTGTAAGTATTTTTTCGTCTTCAGATTTTGCATCGATTGTTTTGGCATTATGCCCATCGATCTTTTCTGAAAGTTCCTTGAGTTTGGTTTCAAGTTCCTCACGTGACATTCCCTCCAGTCCTGTTACTCTAACTTCTTTTCTATCTACAAAGGCTCCTGCTAATTGGCCAGATCTATATTCTGCATTAATAGCTGCTGCAAACTGATCTTTCTTTTCTGCTTTGTCAGCAAGTCTTTCAAATCTTTTGAAACGTCTGAGGTTGTCACTTTCGTATTTTTTAACTTCTTGTTCAAATCTTCTGTCGTAATATTTTGCAACATGAGGATTTATTTTTCTATTTAATAATTGTGAGGCTGTCGATCTTGCACTGTTAATATCTTTACAATCATAACCAGCTTTCTTTAAAGCCTCAGCTTGCGTAATCTGGCCATGATCTTGCACCATAATTTCAATAAACATTCTTTGTTTAGGAGTAAGATCCTTTTCAGTTCTTAATTCTTTTTTTTTTAAACCACCCATTATCTAAATTTGTTGATATCTCTGATTATACTTCTTCGTTCTTTTAAGGATAAAGATTTATCTTTTAACTTTGTTAAAATTTCATTTTTTATTCCAGACTTTACATCAGCCTTAGCTTGAGATCTTGTTCCACCATGTTTATTTACAATCTGTTGAGTCTTGTTGCCTGTTTTAAAATATTTCTTTGCTCCAGCTTTTATAGTGCTAGTCAATAAACCACCTAATAATTTTTTCTTTGGTTTTCTAAATTTAAATAACTTTTCTTCTTCCTTAAGTTCTATTTCTCTTACAACTTCACCTAAAGGTTTAGGAAAATTTTTACTGTGATATAGATCACTACTTCCATTTGTACCTGGTGCACCACCTTTTTTAAATTTCTTTTTAGCAATAACTTTACCAAGTGCTTTAGCTTGACCTGCATGAGCTGCAGATGCTTTTTCTAATTTACTTTTAACCATTTTAATAGTTTGTAAACCACCTTTTTTCTTTTTACTTAAAAACATTTTTTTATATAATCTCTTAGCGGATTCTTCCATTTCCTTTTTCATAAGTTTTCTTTGTTGAAATGTAAGTGGTTGTATTTGGAGTGTCTTACCTGGTTTATCAGATGCAAATCCTTTCCCATAAATAATTGGTTTTCTAAATTTTTTCTTTTCTCTTCTACCTTTTTCAATTCCTACAATCAATCTTCTTCTTGAACCTGGCTTAGCCTTAAACTCAGCAGCTCCAGTAAATTTAGTTCCTCTAATCTTTCTTTTAAAATCTGCTTTTTTTAATGACATGGGAATCACAGGGGGAGCTGTGTTAGGATCTCTTTTTAATCTTCTAACTTCAGCTTTATGCTTTTTATGAAGTCTTCTAAATCCTTCTTTTACTGTTTTAAATATTATTCCCTTCATAATTTTATTATATAGATTATTTCATCACAAAGTAACTCCTTGAAAAACTTCTGATAGCGTTCCCGCAAGACTGGTGTATCCAAGATACACCATAGATACACCATAGATACACCACTAAAATAGCTTATAAGTGTTGCTATTATTGAATAATAATCAATTAGATACATCAGATACACCACTATTACCCCTTGGGGTACTTTTTATTACTCACTAGTCTGAGATATCTATATAGTATAATTTCCGTTGTCCCGTGGCCGGTGTTCCTGTATACTTAATCTGTGAATAATTCATTATTTACATTACTCAACCCCAGGGGCATCTTATCATTTTTGCTCTCTATTAATATAACTTCTCCTGGGGTCAAATTTCTAAGACCACCATGACTACCTAACTTTCACTTTTTCCGAAAAAATTCTCTTCTTAACTTCAGCCCTTTCTTCCTTAGTCTTAGCGTTCCTGTAGGCCTTATAATACTCACGATAACTAATCCATGATTTCTGTACTTTAGTAAATTTAATTTTACCATCTTTAATTAATTTTACGTATTCTTCACGCACAATTGAGGGGTCCATATCCGCATTCCAACACACTTCCTGAAAGTCATCGCAATTACTAGTAAACCATTGATGACTATCTTGTTTCCAATAAGTCTCTCTTTTAAACCCACTACCGGACAATGAATCCTCAAATGCCTGCAGCAGTATAGCCTGAAACAACCTGATCTCAGCGGGTCGTTTTTCTTTGGTAAATTCCATAGCTAACTTAATGCCCAAATTTTTTAATAAGTTTGGTGAATAACTCATAAAACTTCTTAACGGTTGGTTTTGGATAATTTTGTGATCTTACAAATTCGTAATCATCTAAGATATTATCAATGTACTCAGTTCTCTCCTCGCCTGAGAGCTCCTCTACAAACCAAATTGTTTTATTGACTAAACCTCTAGGAATCTTTGACATCTGCATAACCACGATGCGGGAAAAGATATGGATTATGGATTGCACCGTGGCTATACATTTTCAACAACCAATTTTAAACCTTTAGCCTGAGCTACTTGTTTTCTGCCTGATTGCCATCTTTTCTCGATTTTATCAAGAAAAGACAAACTAAAATTTCCTAAACCATAGTCATTTCCACAATACAACTGAAACATCAGACTAGTTAACTCATCGTAAGTCTTCTTGTTTGGACAAATCATTACTAATTTATCCAACGCCTGGTCCAATGCTTCTTCACTGCTTTTTTTTACAGCTTTACCCACTAAAATCTCCTTAATTAAAGTTAAATTAGCGTTCGTTGTTAATTGAGAATAAGGTGTTTTGAAAGCCTCACCTTTTCATTCTAGGCTTAGGAATACGTATGTATTGTTATTATAAAATTTGTGACTTTAATGCAACAAAAAAAAAGGGCCAGTTCTCCCGGCCCTTTTCCAACCCCAGATTCAAGGTTAACCATCCAACCTGCAGGTCTATTTACCACTTCCGTTGAGTAACTTCTTACCCTGTGATAGTAAATTCTCTTTCATTGATTGATAGCCTTTACCCTCTTTTTTGGCTATCTTTTTTATTTCGTCATCAACTATTTTGGCAATCATTGAACCAGGTCTTCTAAAGCCTTGTTGCCCCATTGCTCTTATAATGCAGTAAGTATCGATATCTACTGCGCATGACTTCCATTTATTGATGTCCATGTTTTCTCCTAATGCTCTTGATAATCTTTTGACTCAAAGAAATCAAGTAGTTTTATTTTCTTTTTACTACGACCACTATTATAAATTTTCTCTATAATAATGATGTAATCTTTAGTGCTAGTACCACTTAAGAACCAAGATGATTTACTCTTGCAGGCATCTCTGAATCTTCGAAGATCAAAGTCAGGACATCTATCTGCTATTACATAAGCCATAACCATAGATCTCTTTAGCCTTCTCTTGGAATCATCCATACCTAAAAAGTATTTTTTCAAAGTATTAAGTGCAGCTCCAATACGATCAATGTTTTCTATACCTCCTGCAGGTATTCTAAACTCACCTGTTTTAAATTCAGTAGATATTCTGTTCCATAAAGAACATTGTTTAAGCAGCAGCACAATTGCTTCTGCAACATTAATACCATATTGGTTCATTTTATTTCTACATATCTTGTAGTCCATTTTGTTTCTTGCACAATGATGGTTTAGATATGCTTCCATGGACCAATTCTTTCTACCTGTGTTGAGTCTTGCAACATCAAGTGGATCGTCAGAATTGATAATGATGTATGGCACCTTTAGATCTAGTTCTTTTCTAGCTTGTAAAGTGTGTTGTCCATCAATCACTTCCATGTTTTCGTTAACACGTATTGGATCATAAAGATCTTTCTCAGCAATTAATTTTTTTAATTGTGTTACGTGTGCCTCATCTACAGGTCTATTACCTCTAGCTTTTTTAAACTTTGAGTAATCTGTTGTCTCAAAGTATTTGTTTTTTATTGCATTGTTCATATCTTTTCCTCCTTTGTTAATACAATATTGCGTAAGTTAGTATACCAATTATTATTAAAATAACTTTTGGTGGTATCACTAGTAATGAAATCAATAACAAAAAACTAATAATCTGGTTTGTCATTAGCCTCCCTTAGTTGATCATAAACTAGTGCTGCAGCGATCGACTCATTGATTGGGTAGATAGGCATATTTTCAAAATACATTGCAGCTTGTTGCAACTTTTTCATAGCCTGCTGAAACTCATCATCACCATATTCTAATGGCATATGAAAGTTTGCAGATATAATTGGTACCTCACTCAAGATTTGATCGACACGTTTGATCCAATTTGCAAATACACTTGAATCAGATTTAGTTTTAATTGGACTTAGGCTCATCGAACCTCCATAAATTAAACTTACTTACTATGTCGTTTAATCCATTGTGGAATTTTATTTTACCACTTAGGATGTCTCCACACTTAACAGTTTGATAAACATCACCATTAACTATTAATTGTAGTTCTCTTGTTGACTCATTAAACTCAACTGAAAAGACATGAGTCATGACAACGCTTTTTGGTTTTACTTCCCATTCAGGCTTTAATACCAACGCTTCGCCAAGCTTTTCAGCTGCTGTCATTACAGCTTTTTCTTGATTGTTTTTCATGATAACCTCTTTGTTAATTAATTTAAAAAACATGCTTTACATATAATCATTTTCATGGGATATGCAAGTAAATAAAAAGATAGGATAATATAGGAAAATGACTAAATTTATTTTAGTAATGTATATGTGTAGTATGATATCTGGTCAGTGTCCTAATAATCATATTCCCGGATTTTCGTTTTCTACACATGCAGAATGCGTTGAGTATGGATATAGAGTGGCCCATGGCACATTTAAATCACTTGAAGAAACAGAGGAATTTGACAAAGAATTCATCGAAAACAACAGAATTGTTGTTAAATTTGAATGTAGACCTGTAAAAGTAAAAGATCCAATAATTCCAATACCTAAACCCAAAATAAGCACATAGTTGATTTTCTCTCCTATTTTGCTATATAATACCTTATGAAGCTATATCGCGTCCAAGCAAACTATAAAAACATATATATTGATGAGACGCTTGAGGCCAAGAACGATACAGCTGCTCTTGAGAATTTTGTAAAGAAGGTTGTCTCAGGAGACATAAACCAAATTGAAGGTGCTGGGTTTCATAATCCAGATCTTCTTTTTATAACCTTTGAGGAGGTTGATCGAGATGCAACTACAAAAGTTAATATCGGAAAAACTTCAATTGGAGTCCACGTGGGCAACCAAAGCATTGGCTCAGGGTAGAGTTACTCCAGACATGAAGTGGATCGATATAAAGATCAAAGATTTAAGAACAAAAATCAATGATCAAAGTGTTGAAGACGCAAAAGAAGGTCTTTACGATATAGCTAGTTAAACTAGCTTTTAAAAAATCATTTTTATTCCCAAGGATAGTGCGCCCTAAATTATAATTTAATTAAAAATAATTTTCTTTTTGTAAAGAGTTTTAGATTTATTTCCGTCAAAGTAATAACCTTCAACTTCTTTTTTACTCTTTCGCTTCTCCCCAACTTTTGCCGAGTGCAATATCGACTTTGAACGGGACTTTGAGATCTTCAATGGCATTTTCCATTACCTCCTTTACTTTGGTTATATCATTTTCAGAATTAATTGAAAAACATAATTCATCATGAATTTGTAATAAGGGTTTAAACCCTTGCTTGTAACAATTTATCATTGCTTGTTTTGTTTGATCAGCTGCAGATCCTTGGATAAGCCTGTTCAAGGCTTTGTAAGTAAATGCTCTTCTTATGTTATTACCATAAATGGCCTTAGCCTCCTCATACTGCATGGCTTTGTTCATTCCAAACGTTGCGGGCTCCCACATGTCAAATCGGCATTTACGACCCTTTATTGTTCGAATAAATCCATATTTAGAAGAGCTGTTAGTTACAGCTTCAGCTAATCTTTTAACAAAAGGTACTCTTGCGTGATATTTTTGTAATAAATTTTCTGCATTGTCTTTTGATATACCTAGTTCACGTGCAAGTTTAGCTTTACCCATACCATAAAATAATCCTAAATTAATTGTTTTTGCGTGAGTTCTACTGATCCCTGCCATGTCAGCAACTATTTGGTGAAAGTCTGCAGCTTCATTCTTATAAGCTTCTATAAATTCGTCTGCTCCACTAAAATTTTCGTTAACACTAGCTGCGTAATGTGCAACTAGTCTTGGCTCCTGTTGGCTGTAATCAAAACTACCCCATTGTTTACCTTCTTCAGGTAAAAACAAACTTCTTATTTTATTACCAAACTCTTTGTTTCGCGCAGGTATCTGCTGCAGGTTTGGGTTTGAATAGGATAATCTACCAGAAACAGTCCCACCTTGGTCAGATCTTAGTTGATTTATCTCTGAATGTATTCTACCTTTGTGAACAAATCTTTGAATGGAGTCTATGAATGTTGAATGGAATTTATTTATTTCTCTTGCTTCTCTTATTAGTTGGGCTATCGGGTTATTACAATTCACTAACCAGTTTTGGGTAAAACTTGGTTCATCAGTTTTCGCTGTCCGTGGGTATTCAATACCCATTCGATCAAAAACTTGAGCTACAGATCTTGCAGCCCATATGTCAGGTTTAATTGTAGTCTCATCTTTTATTTTTTTTAAAATTATATTTTCTTTTGCCTTAAATTCTTTTTTTAATTTTTGTGCTTTCTCTTCATCTACTCTTATACCTCTTCGTCTTGTTTCAATTAAAATAGGTAGGAGCTCCATCTCCATGTCCCAAACATCATTCAAACTCTGCTTTGATATCTCTGTTTTAAATCTTTGCCAAAGCTTGAGGGTTAGCCCTGCATCTTGCTCAGCATAGAAGCCTACGTAGCCCGCAGGCAGCCTCCAGAGGTCAGCTTTAGCATCAATTCCCCATTCTTTAGCTTTTTCGTTCAGAAACGTCTCATTTTTAATTTCTCCTAAATAGTCTTTTGCACAAGCATTTAAACTAAAACTATATCTGTTTTCATTAACAAGAGCTGCTGCAATCATGGTATCTACGATAGGACCATTTATTTCAAAACCATTAACTAATAACCAACCGACATCATAGCTAGCGTTATGAAATATTTTTGTTGCCGGTGTTTTTAATACCTCTTGCATCCAGGCTGTTGTAATTGCAGAATCCATATTACCTCCTGCATCATGATGAATTGGAAAGTACCATTGTTGATCAAAAGCAGCTACTGCAAAACCTACAATGTGGCCATCAAAGGTAGCCCAACCTGCACCTTTTGTTTTTATATTTGGATCTTTAGTTTCTAAATCAATTGCAATTTCTTTTGCAAATCTAAGATCTGGATATTCACTTGGACAAACCCAATCGCTATCATTATAAATAAAATTTAATTGATGTGTCATTTTTTATTTAATGTATTACTATTTAATAAAATATTTCCAGAAATTGTAATCCTTGTACCATCACTAAAAAATGGATTTACAACGTGATTTAAATCCGCCTTAAACATAACACCTTTTTTTTCCCAATTTCTATCAACTTCTAATTTAATAGTTTCTATTCCACCAATTTCTGCACTTGGAAAAACAAAAGATAAACAAGCTGGTATATTTTCATTTGATAATGCACCAGGACCAAGTTTTTTTTCTTCTTCTATTAGAAAAGGTATTTTCATAAATAAAACAAAACTTAATAAACCTGTATGTTTATGTAAAGGATTAAACTCATGTTTTTTTTGAAAGTTTACCCAAAAATTAGCAAGACATAAAGGTAATGGATTTGTAAGTACATGATAATTATTTATATATTTTGATAAATATGGGCTTTCTTTTATTTGACTAATTATAAAATTTTCAAACTTTGGTATGTATTTATGTAGAGAATATTCTTCTTTGATATTGCCTGCAAGTTCAGAATTCCATTGTGTACTTTTATCATCTATACATTTCATCAGATCGTTATAAATATCATCTGGTATATCAAAATAGTGAATTATATCATTCATTTATTTTTTACGAGTTGTCTTACTATAGTAGTATATGGATTTATATCTATATCTCTTGCGCACCCAGTCAGGGTCATAACAATAATAATTATAAACATTATCTTCATAATTTTTTATCATCTATTTAAAATATAATAAGCTATTATTACACCAATGGTTATTGCAATTATCCCCACCAGCAGCATCCCTAAACCATATTCTATTGTCATTTTTTTGTATCTTTTAATTTTTTAATTTCTAATTCACAATAATGTTTTATTTTTTCTAAGTCTTCGATGCCATTTTTAAATTTGTACCTACAAACGTACTTAATGACATTACCTTGGAAGAACGACAAATCATTCTTTGCAATAAACTCATAGGGCTGAATGGTAAAAAATTTATAATGTGATCCTCCAATTTGCTTATCTTGAGGAAATGCGTCATCGAACATATCTTTATCTGTCATAGCTTAAACTCCTGCACTATTTTTAATTTTTCTTCAGCCTGCGCAATCTTATCAACAAGCTTATCAGCTTCATCAACATGCTGCGGATGTTCCCCTATAGCTACAGGCTTTTCTAAATAAATTTTTAAAGTGGCCTCAGCTTCTGATATTTGTGCGTTATATTTATCTTCTAACGCCTGAAGTATTAGTCGTCTAAACATAGTTTGCCTCATATAATTTAAAATATTTTCCAAGCGGAAAATTGTATTGATGATTTGTACCTAACAAATGTAAATTTTGCTTACACCTTGTTACTCCTGTATACCAAACTCTAAGCTCTTTTACTTTTTCTGTTAGATTCTTTTTATCGTAATGTGATGGAAAGTTACATTTACTGGCTAACACTACATTATCAGCCTCACCACCTTTTACTTGATGAATAGTATCGATAATAATTTTTGGTGGCTGCGTAAGATCCACACCTTCCCTCATTAATTTGTTAAAATATTGTTTATCTTTATCTTTAAATTTTCTTTTAAACACTTGATTCCATGCACCTTTTTCATCTCGCATACCACACCTTAAGTGTAATTCATCAAAAGTAAAGACTTGATTTGGATGTGCAAAGGACCATTTTTTGCTGTCCTGTGACCGGTATCCGTGGTCTATGTTTAATAAATATTCATACATTATGCAGGCCTCCTCTCTCGAGATAGATCCACCTTCACAAATTTTTTCCCATAATTGAATCGCCATAAATTGATTCGGATCAAATGATTTATTATTCTTCTGGTCTTGGTAGTACAGACCCAGATTCTTAGCCTCCTGCTGCAGCTCCCTCTTTACATCATTAATTCTAGCTAACACCATCCAACTACCCTCCAGGTCCCAAGGCACTTTTTTTAGACCATTCCATCTTTGAATAGTTCCGTCCTTACCATTAGAGTAAAATTCTTTTTCTATTCTGCTGTTGCCCATAGAATTTAAAATACAACTAGAAAAGTAATGTATGTTTTTATTTAACCTCACAGACTTTTTTAACACTAATGATTTACCTGGAAATGTCTGAAACAAATTAACATCGGCACCATTCCATTCATAGATTGCTTGGTCATCATCACCTGCAATGTAAACTCTATCCACTGCTTGTGCAATTTTAACTACCATGTCCCACTGTAAAGGTGTCAGATCCTGTGCTTCATCCACCATTAAAACTTTAAATGGTATTACTAATCCATCTGTTATGTATCTCTCCACCATGTCAGTAAAATCTAACCTGTCCGGTGTTCGTTGTCCGTTTTCTAATTCCATAGTTTTAAATTGTTCGTATCCAGCTATGATTGACTTGAATTGTTGTAACCTTACAGCCTTTCTAGGTTGTTGTTTGTAAAGCCACACAGGGTCTGCTTTCATATTTCTTGCTCTATCATAAATTTGCAAAGACCAATTGTTGTAAACTTTTTGATCATCGTGACCGTCTTTGTAATTAATTTTTACAGTTCCATATTGTGTATGAAACATCAGCATGTCAGCTTTAGGATCTAAAACGGGAATCTCAGCAAACTGTTGTCTGGCCAAAGAATGTAACGTTCTAAAATATTTGAAATCGTCTTCATCATACTCTTTAAATTTTTTTCTAACTCTTGCAACACATTCATTAACAGCTTTGTTTGTAAAAGATACATAACAGATCTCATCAGGAGAATAACCTTGCCTAAGATAACGTTGAACACGTTTAAGCAAGTTTTCTGTTTTACCTGTACCTGGGGGACCAAAGATTTTAATTGTCTTCCCACGCAGCTTTCGGTTTAATGAATTTGACATCTTTATTTTTATGCTCCGTTTGTTTTGGTAATGGCACAATCCAATGCCTGCTTTGTATACCTTTGAATTTGGCTTTTGGTTTTGCTCCACCTTGTTCTAAAAATCTTGTGCATTCTTTTTCGTTCCAATTATAACCCATCTTTTTCATAAATGATCTAAAGGTTTCTAATTTAAATCTCATTTCAACTTCATCACGCCATATGTTACCAGAATCAATCTGGTCAAATTCTGTTGTATCTTCTACATCTTCAAGGAATCTAGCCATTCTAGAATTAAATACATCACTACCCTCTTCTGTTGCATCAAAACCTTCCATATCTTGTTTGTTTGTCATCAATTCATCTAACCAATCTCTATATGGATCTGGGTCTCTTTTAGTTGGCTTAAGAGGTCGCCAAACAATATCATAATTTAAAAGTTGCTCTCCCAATAATTGTTGTTGGTATAATTGTTTTGTTGATAATCTAATAGATTTACCTTGAATAGGTAAAATCCAATAAGGTTCTGGATATGAGTTTACTTTGATTAATTTTCCTACCTCTGGTAAAGCTTCATTTGCACCAATACCTAACTTTCTTTTTACACACTCACCAGATACACAATGCATTCTAGCTATTGAGGTTTTACATTTGTAGGCATACTCTTTGTTTTCAACACCTTTAAATATGTTTTCTAACTCTTTTGGATGTAATCTCTCATCACAAACTTTACCCATCATATCTCTGGTCCAGTCTTCATACATTACTGGGTCAGGATTAATTTTTTTACCAAGTACAGCTACATTAAACATAGCATCATTACGACCCTCACCTTTTTTAACTTTATTTTTCATAAAATTTACTACGCAGGGTGGATAATCTTTTGTTTCGTTGTCTTGAAATATCTTTAATTTTTTAAATTCTAATGGTTTTAATTTGTAGTTTGATACAAATTTATATAGATCTTCTAATTTAATTGAATTGCATTCATCATCCATTGCAACTCGAGTTGTCATGTTAAATTTTTGATAAGGTAAGTTTACAAAATTACCTTTTCTTTTTTCATCCCAGTTCTCGGGAGTCAAATCTACTTCATCTTGTGCTGGAAAAATATCTGTGGTGGTATCATTGATACCTAAGTCGGAGGCTAACTCAATTAATTTTTTACGCATTGCAGATGCAGGAACTACACCTTCAATAAATAAAATTAAATGGAGTCCGTTGGATTTTGATCTGAACGGGACGAGTGGGTACTTCCTTTTCCGTATAACTTGTATAATTTCTTTATGTTGTATATTGTAGCGATCAACATCGATGACCCCCCAACTACATGTATTATCATCTCTGATAGGGACAGATCCATAATAAGCTTCTCCTTTTAAATGTTGCAACCAATGATCTTTTGTCAGTGGCGAAGGTTCAACCCAATGTTTGAAATCTGCCTTACCTTTTGAATTTTTCTTTCCCGTAGGTTTAGAAACACCAAAATATGTAGATGAGCCCTGGAAGAGTTCTATAAACTCCCCCAGGGTTTTGTCAAGTAGGTCCATGTTAGAATGGAGTTTTTTCTACTTGTTCTTCTTTTCCGTGGTTGACTCTAACAGCACCCTTCTTACATGACCCGTAAAAGTCAAAGGCACTTTTGATAGTCTCTTCACTCTCAACTTGACCCATATGCTCTATTTCCCATCCGAACCAAGAACCTAAGTTGTTCTTTTCTAAAACAGTTTTTAGAGAATATTTCTGAGTAAATGGTGCTGGTTTGAAAAAACCTTTACCATCTTTTCTTCTTTGTCTCAAAGACATCATCATAGAGTTCCACTTTTTAGATTTCTTTCTTTGAGTGGACTTCATAGTAATCAAAGCTGTTGAAGATTTTTCTTCCTCAACTACCATCACATAATGAGAAGCTGTCTCCTCAATATAATTACCGTTTTCAAGCCTGTCTTTGCCGTCATCACCTCTGGTTGTCTTACTCATGATGTCAGAATCAGCAGAATATACATTTACTGGAGCAACAGCACCTTTTTCTCTGTCTCTCCACTCAATGTACTCTAATTTATAATAGCAAGGAATTACAATAATTCCTTTTTGGCCATCATAAAGTTCATCTGTCACCGTATTGTAGATCATTCCTGCTCTAGCTTCTGCCATAAATTGGCTATCACCTTGTGTGACTTGAGGTGAAAGCTGTCCAAGAACTTTAAGAAATGGTAATGCTAAACTTTTTGAGTCTACATTATCAAATCCTGCATCAGCAAATTGCTCAATGTTTATATTTGCAACTGCTCCTGCTTCGTTTTTAATCGATACTTGGTTCGATTGTTCGTCTTTGAACTTTACGTTGTTCTTTATCGACATTGTTACTCCTTCGTTGTTATTTTCGTTTTGTTAGCGATGTATACTCCAAACAAATCAAAAGGTAATTTTTTACCACCCTCGACTTGCTCTTTAACAAATGCCTTAAGAGTCATTGGCTCAACTTTTTCTTTTTTATTATAGTTGAATCCAAATTTCTCACACACATTTATTAATTCAGAGACTTGGTTGTCTTGTCCTCTAGCAAAAGAAGCAGTAACAGTATTTTTAATTAAATCTTCAAAACCATTACTTCTTAAATAACCAAAAGCTTCCTCAACACGTGACTCAGGAATTTTTGCTGCATAGAATGGTTTAACCTCTACGGTAGAACCATCAGCTAATTTCAACAAAGATACACCTGCCTCCTGCATCATCTCTGGAATTATTCTCTCCTCTAAATCTCTTGATTGATTTTTTAGAGTAGATAATTTTTTCTCTTGTTCTTCGACTTGTTTTCTTAGATTTTTTAGTTGGTTACATTTGTCAGAAATAGATTTCACACTATCTTGACTAATGTCTATATTCGACATTTTTTCAATATCCATAAATCCTCCTGTTGGGGTCTTAAATTATTTACTTGAACTTGTAAACAAAAAAAATTAAAAAGCTATAGGATGTGGAAATACCCGTATAAGACAGAACCATACGAGCATCAAAGAAATGCTTTAAACGAATCTGCTGAAAAAACGCAGTGGGCTTACTTCATGGAAATGGGAACTGGTAAAACAAAAGTTACTATTGATAATTTAAGTTATCTTTCACTAAAAGGATTAGTAAATGCTGCATTAATAATTGCACCAAAATCTGTATATTCAATATGGGAAACAGAGATTCAAACACATATGCCTGATGAAGTTAAACATCAAATATATAAATGGAATATTGATAAGCCAAAAGACTATGAAAAATTAAACAGATTTGAGTACCTTAGAATCTTTCTAATTAACGTTGAAGCTTTATCTACAAAAAGAGGAGTAGATGCTTGCAAAGATTATTTAATTAAAAATAAATTAAACTTTGTAGTATTGGATGAATCAACCACCATAAAAAATAAATCAGCAAAAAGAACAAAAAACATTTTAGGATTAAGACCACTATCGCATAAAAGGCGTATCCTAACAGGATCGCCAATAACAAAATCTCCATTAGATCTTTTTACACAATGTCAGTTCTTAAGTCCAGAATTATTAGGTTTTGGTAGTTATTTGGCTTTTAGAAATAGATATGCTGAAATGACAGATATACCTGTGGGTTCAGGTAGGTATATTTCAGTGCCTAAATATTACAAAAGACTTGAAGAATTAGAAATTAAACTTAGACAATTTGCTACTAGAATAAGAAAAGACCAATGTCTAGACCTGAAGCCAAAGGTACGTCAGAAAAGATACATTGAACTCGAAGGTGAAAGCAAAAATATATATAATCGTCTAAGGACTTCAGCATTAGCCATAGTGGAAGATAGTACAATATCATTCTCTAATAAACTTACAGAAATTATTAAATTACATCAAGTGTGTAATGGTTTTACAAAAGATGATGATGGCAAAATGCTTAGACTTCATGACCAAAAGGTCAAAGCTCTCCACGAAGTTATTGAGGAAACAGATGGTAAAATAATCATTTGGGCTAATTATTTATGGAATATTCATGAAATAATACATTCATTAAAATCAAGATATGGTGAAGAATCTGTAGTAAGTATTTTTGGTGAAGTAGGTGTTGCTGATAGGAAAAAAGCTGTAGAGCTGTTCCAAAATGATTCTAAAGTAAGATTTTTTGTAGGTAACCCAACAACAGGTGGTTTTGGCCTTACACTTACTGCGTGCAACACAGTTATTTACTTTTCAAATAATTATAATTTAGAAGTAAGAATGCAATCAGAAGACAGAGCACATAGAATGGGCCAAAAAGGTAGTGTTTTATATATTGATATAGTTGCTAAAGATACTCTCGATGAGGCCATTATGAAATCCCTTGTTAACAAAGGTCAAATTGCTGCAAAAACTTTAGGGGAAGAAGACTTAAGAAACTGGTTGTTGTAGTTCATTATAGGTTTTTAATCTCTCTAAAAATTTATCACTATATTCTTTTAAATCAGCCTCTGAGAGCTTAAATTCTTGATATTGGAGGTCTCGGGTGCATATACTGATTACCCCCTGCTCTATGGGTCCATAATTCGTTGTATGGGCTAAATAATAGGCACCTAGCTGTAGTTTATAATCCTCTACCCACTCTTCCTTTTTTGGCCTATTTGCTTGTTTCCAGTCTACTATACTAGGTTTTCCATATGCTATTGCTGTTAAATCACAAGTACCTGCATATTGATTATGATATTCAAGGCTTATTTCATTACCCCAGACTTCATCTAATTTTATATTATCTAAAATCGTCTTTGCCATCATCCTAGGTTTTGAACCATCTTCAGCTGCATTGTAATAACCTTGACCTGTAAGATAATATTCTAGTACCTGGTGCATTTCAGTTCCTACAGAGGACGCTTGTTTCATGATTCGGTCAGCCTCCTTGTCTCCTACTTTTCTTCTCCAGTTATCTAAAAAACGTCTATCTTTGGTTGCACTTAAAATTGTGGTAACTGATGGCACTTTGATATTATCAACTAAATACTTCCTACCAGTTGTATCTGAAAATCTATTGTAATGTTTGTATGGATATTTTTTGTTTAATTTCATCTAGTAATTAATACAATTATGACACTAGCCATACCTGTAATTAATACACCTGCTGAAGTCAACATAATTTTTTCAATTCTGTCGATAGTCTTTTCTAAATTGTGAATTTTATCGTGTGTTTGTTTTTGCATGATTCTGCATAATTTCTCGTGAGCTTCAATTTTATGAAGTGCTTGATCAGACTTAGGCATTTTTTCTCCTTTGAGCTATTGCAGTTCCTGTAGGGTCATTTGGAAATAACGCAGAAAATTGTTGAGCATTGACTTGTTGTCCGGTAGCCGGTGTTTGTTGTACAGGACTCTCTAACTCAACGTCACCCATCACACTAGCTCTTTCAGCTTCAACGTTTCTTGACTCCTGGTCAACATCTGCTTCATCTGAACTTCGCACAGTCGATTGTATATAATCAACTAATTGATTATCTGTTTCAACATTACCTGATCCTGCGGAGAAGTCTTGTGCAAACATAGATTCAACAGTTTCTTTTGGTAAATTTTTTTCATCATATCTTGGTTTAGGATTTTCAAAAGGTGTACCAAGTAATTGTTCTTGTATTCTTACAGGATCAATTGTTTTTGGATTTATTCTTGGCATATCTTCATCTTCATCATTTAAATAATTCATAAATCTTGCAAAGGCTTCACGTTTCTGTGTTAAACCTGCAGCAGTTAATTTAGGTGTTACATTTCTGTATGCACCAGTGCCATATTTCTTACCTCTAATTTTTTTACCGCTTAATATTTTTAATTGTTCATCAACACCCAATGCATCATTCATCAATCTTAAGGCTACAGGATCAGATAAAACTGAACCAGCTTTTCTTGCTAAAGCTAAAAATACTAATGGAGCTAAAGGATTTACAGCAGCCATACCACCACCAATCACAACACCAGATAGCACACCTCTACCTCCAGATAATGTAAATCTTCTTTGTAGGAAAGTTGACGTGTCCGATATTGCTACATCTGATATAGCTTTCATGTAATCAGTAAATTTATAAAAATCATCAGATCCACCTTTACCTAATAGTTTCATCATTTTATCTCTACCAAGATCTTCAGTAGCTTTACCAATACCAAGGTTGTCCATAAATTTGTTAATATTGAATTCTGCAAAGTCTTTTGGTCCAAATCTTATTTTTGAAACATCATAGATACCATTATTTAATCTTACATCATCAATACTAAAACCTCTTTGTCTTGCAATTGCATCTGTTCCAATTTCTTCCATAGCATCTGCCATATATTTGTTACCAGATTTTACACCAGCTTCCATTGCTACATCATTAAAAATTGATTTTGCTTGTGGACTTCCTGCTGTATCAAATGATTTTAAAAATGCGTTGAACATATATCTAGCTTTAGATGCTTCAAATAATGCTTTACCATTTGGTGTTGCACCTTTTCCTGAAGCTCCAATGATTACTTTGAATTGTTCTATAGCTTCGGGAGAGTTTGATGCAAACACATCTCTCTCCATTGTTTGAAACATTCTATCTCTTGCCATACTTTCAATACCTCTTACTCCATTCACACCTCTTTGAGTAAATAAACTTGAATCAAATTTTCTAAATGATTTTATTATAGGTGATTTTATAAAGCCCATGATTGCTGAAAACGTGCCATTAGCATCTAAAAGTTTACTATTTAATTGTTCACCTTGTGAAATTTTAAAGGTAATATCTGCATCAGCAAACTCTTTACCGCTTTGTGCTACCATTGCATCATAGCCTTCTTTAATTGTTTCATCTCTCAAGAGATTATCTTTTGTTAACTTACCACCAAAAGAAGCAAAATCTTTTTCTAAAGCCTCTCTCATAGACCATACTATTCCAGTAGGTAAATTCAATTGAGTGCCTTCAATTGCTCTATTCAACATTTTCATAACACCACTATATTCTTTTGGAGTAACTAAGTTGTCTCCTATGGCTGCCATAGATTTAATAAATAAATTTAAAGGGTCACCTGCGTCTTTTAAATATTTATCAATAGCTTTAATATCGATATCACCTAGACCTGGTGCATAAGCTGGAATATCAGGAAACATTTGTCTGTTAGCTTCAAATAATTCTTTAGCATATTTGTTTGTTGCTTCTAAACTTATAACTCTAGGGTTACCAAGAGCCTCAGCAAATGATTCAAAAGCTTGATACTTAGATCCTATTACGGCTGCTCTTTCAGAAAATGTTTTTGCAGCTTGGTTATATATCGATGAAGATAATGCTGCTGTTTTCATTAATGGTGCATATTTAACAAGGCCATCTAAATATTGTTTACCAGCTTCTTGCTCTGCAACTTGTAACGCTTCTCTTCCAATACCTGATACAAATGGAAATACACCAACTGTTTTAAAATAATTTTTACCTAGATCAGATAATACACCATCTTCAATACCTGTCATTAAAGGTAATGGAAGTCCTTTATCTTTTGCAAATTCAGATAATCTTAATGCTTTCTCTGATTTACCTCCAAATAATTTAGTTGTTAGTTTTCCTAGAGGACCAAAAATAAATGGAGTAAGAGCTGCCGCGCCTGCGTTCCAGTACGCAGCATTCTTAGTTGCTCTAAAGGAATTAGCTAATATGTCTTGATCTATCTCTTTTTCAGGTAAATCTCTAAACTCATCTGTAATTGCATTTGCAATAGTTATTCCAGCTTGTTCATTTAACATATCATAAGTAATTGAACCTGCACCCGCTGCTGTAGATCCACCCAACACTGAATAGATTTCTGCTCTACCAACAGGACTAGCTATAACTTTTGCAGGCACATCTGCTGTTCTTGCTAGTAATTTTAATGCACCACCTAATATTTTAAAACGTCCGGGTAATCTATCTGCTACCTTAGTTGCAGCTTGTAACATCTTACCTGGTCCTTTTTGCCAAAGTGTTCCATTCTTTGCAGCACCAAATATTTTTTTTCTCATTACAACATATGGTGCAATAGATCCTGATAAGTCACCTGCAAGTTCTGCGGTTGGTCTACCTTTAAAAAAAGAATCTTCTGCTTGTAAAGCACTACCTATTGGATCTGCATAAAACTGATCAGCTCTTGCAATATCTTTTTGAGCTTTGTCTCTTTGCATTCCTAGATCCGATGTTGTTGGTCCTGTCAACTCACCTCTTTTTATTAATTCATCTATAATAGCTCTTTGTTCTCTAGATAATTTTGATGGATCTAAAGATCTGTCATCTAATTGTTTTTGCAAATCTTTTAAAGTTGTAGCCATTAATACCTCTCTAATAAATCTTGTGTGCTTTCATCAGCAAAAGGATTTGTAAGATTTATACCTGGTTCTGCACCTTTTTCTAAAACTCCATATTGAATTCTGTATCTATCAATTGTGCTTGAGTCACCACCAAAAGCAAACTGATAGTCATCTTCAAGTCTTTTTATGTCTGCAAGAATTGTTTCATTAACAGCTTCTAAAGATTTAATTACTTGTTTTTGTCCTCTTAATAATGGGAATACATTAACAAGTTCTTTTGCCATTTGAATATCTTTTTGTGTAAGTCTATCTTTATCTTTCAATGAGTTAGCCAATGCATAAGTTAATACTGTTTCATTAATAGCTAATCTTTCTAAGTTAGCTGCATCTGTTTGGTCTTTGTATACACCTAAAGATTTAAGAGTATCTTTAAATAATTTATCTGTACTTCCAAAATTTTTCTCAAGGAATTGCTTAGCCTCTTTTTCAGACATACCATCTTCAATGAGTTCTTGTGTATATTGATTCTTAAGATCTTGAATATATCTTTCACCATCTTCTTTTGAACTAAATAAATTTAAGTTTAAGTCAGCCATTGCATCGCCTAATCTAGTTGTAAATAAATTAAATCTACCAACTGGTCCTGCAAATTTTTTATCTTGAGCTTCTGCTGTTGTTAAAATGTCAATTGTAGATTGACCTAAGTTAAGGGCTTTGTATTTACCAGATAAATTTCTTAGAGTTTGTCCTTGTTCTTTTGTTGCATATTCTGATTCTAAAAATCTATCAAAAGTACCTGCTGCAACTGGTGAAAATATTTGTTGACCATACTGATCAAGTTGTCCTGGTTGCGCTATCACATATGTTCCATTTTTCAACATACCTCCAGTAACATTTCTTAGTTTTCCGTTTTTATCTGTAAATTGAACAATTCCATATTTTTGAAAATCAAGAGATGGAGTTTCAAGCACAGCGTTTCTTGCATCAATTTCATCTGATGCTAACTCTAATGCATCTGACATAAACTCATTTTCTAGTTCATTCTCTTTTAATTTTATTGTTGCATAATTATTTACTGCAGGGCCAAGTGCTTTACCAAATATTTCAAGTGCTCCACCTAATCCTCCAGAAGTAGATGTCCCAGATAATAAACCAGATGCTAAGTTAGATAAAAACACAAGACCAGCTTGTGATTTTTGTCCAGCCATTAATTCTTTTCTATATTTTCTAGCTAATTCAATTACAGGAGAAGTAATTTCAGTGCCATCTGCTGCTTTATATTTACCTGGTTTATCTAATTTATTTGTTTCTGAATTTACTACTTTTGTATTTGCTTGTTTATTCGTAATTTTTTCTTGTTTTGCGACTTTTACTTCATCTTTAAAAGATTTTTCTTCAACTGTATCTGCAGCACCTGTTACTGGTGTGTTGGGATCATTGTTTTTTACAACCTTATCAATATCTACTGAACCTTTTACAACTTCTGATTCATTACCTGTCTCTGTTAATCTATCTGTGTTAAATCTTCTTGGTCCTGGTCTTCTGCTGTCTGGACGTTTTATTCCTGCATTTAATTCTTCTGGAGTTTTTGGTTTAAAGTTACCAAACTGCTCATTAAATTGTTCATCATCTAAGTAAGATGATCCAAATTGCATACTTTTTCTTTTATGAGCTTCTCTTTCTGCTGGAGACATTGCATTAATTCTGTCCCTTTCCATTTTACCTGCAATAGTAAGATATGCTGGACCTGCCATTATTGCTGCAGAAGTTGCAGCAGGTAAAGCAGCTAATGCAGGCATTGCCTTAGTAGCAGCATAAGCTCCTGTTAATCCAAAAGGCATTCGTGCTAGTTCACTTTCAATTCCTAAAGCTTGTCCAACTTTATCTCCAGCGTAATAACCACCTATTTGGGGTATACCTAAAATACCTTTGCCTAATCCTTTTACCATTCTCACAGAAGGTCTGGCCATAAACCTTTGCATCATATTTGGTTGAGGAGGGCCAAACATTGGGTTTGGTAATGCTGGTGTGCTAGATCCTCCTAAAAAAAGTTTTACTGGTTTTAAATGACCTTTTTTAAGTGCAGTCTGTCGAAACATTGGTCTGTTTAAAACTTTATTGATAGACATGTTTCTCCTAAGTTTGTTGTGTGCCTTGATAAGCTGCGAATGCTCCTATACCTGTTCCTACTGCTTGTGCTAATGGGCTAGTTGTTGGTTGTGTACCCATAGTAA
>WLWF01001267.1_pt1 | contig 21421 bp, 23 predicted proteins | sample 6718331 | NCBI WGS metagenome assembly WLWF01 (sample SAMN12718692, study PRJNA515312) | sponge metagenome | isolation source: marine sponge | host: Mycale hentscheli | place: New Zealand: South Island, Marlborough, Capsize Point | collected 2003-05-01
ATATACTTGTTTGAGTTGGCTAATTGCGACGTATCCAGAACTATTTGGTTTGACGCGTAGTTGCCATTCTGTTGATCTTGTAGGGACAGCCAATCCCTTTTTGTGAAAACAGAGGGGGTAGCCTCGCTCATTTGGCTCATATCGAAAACTAGGGGATCTGCGCTTGCCATAATATATACTTCTCCCAGAGAAAAAATTTGGCGAAAACGTCTAATTCTTTATTTTGTTGATGTCGAATGTGATGGGCTTTGTGTCCTTTAATTTCTTTTTCTTTGCTGCTTTGTCATCAACTTTCAACTTACCAATTTTTTCGTGAATAGCCCCGCTGAGGTTGCATTTCTCCATGACATTCTTGTATTCGTTTTTCGGGAGGTGGGATGTTCCTACACAGGGTTGAACATTACCCTCCTTCATTTTGTTCTGAATATTAACTAAAGTCTTATTGGCCTGATGACTGGGTCTGAAAATGTATGGCATTTTATACAATTGCGATACATTTTTTAATTTGCGTCTAAAATTTTTCGTTTTGAAGTTCGTAATTTCATAAATGCCCGGATGGCAGAATCCACCGCCGTAAGTTGTTCACGAAGTGGCCTTTCTTCTTCTAGGGTATTTGCACCCCTCATTTGATCCATTAGTTCTTTCTGCTCTTTGGCATACTCGTTTAAGTGAGAATTTAGTTTATCGATCGTTAAGCGGTCCATATAAATATCTAGGAGAATAAATTAATGCTTGTTGAACTTTCTTGCTAAAGCTGTATGGTGGGTATCTGATCCGTTGTTTTGAGGGTTCAGGCCATATCTTAAAGTATTTGCGGAAACGGGCCCTCCCATTGTGTTGGATGGTCCCATGTTGAAGTGTTTGTCTGAATGCTCCCTAATTATAAGGGTGACAACAATATCTGGATCTGAGATGATTACTTGTTGGCCATCCGTCTGGGTGAATGTAAGAATAATTTGGCTAGTTTGTCCAGGAATAACCTTATTCCAGGCATACTCAGGAGGCTCAATTGTTAAAAGGCCACCTGCGCTTGTTTTCCCAGGAATTGGTGCTAAAAACGTAGAGGGGGTAGAATAGTCGTTTCTTACAATGCTGCAATTCAAAAATATAACTGGGTTGGGCTGAACTTGGGGAGTTACTGTGGATGAAATAGAAAAAACACCACTTGGGAAAACTTTATCAGCGTCTGTTGTTACACCATAGGAAAAGTAATCAAAACCTGTTGATGCCGCTACGTAATTATCGGGAAAGCCAGCAAATGTAGAAAAGTTAGCAGGGAATTTAAAACCTGCTGCAATAGCTAAATCGGCAGATACAAAGACACCACTTGATCCTCCTCCTGTCAATGTGTTACAAAAGCCAAGTGGAGGCTGTGTGTAAGTAGTGTACTTTGACGAAAAGGATTGACCAGCGGCTAACGAAGGGAAAACAAAAGTATTAAACTGAAGGTTGTATTGAGTAATGTTGGCGGATAGTTGAAAGAAGTAAACATTGTTCCCTGCACTGTCAATTAAGTAAAAGTCATTATCTATTGACCACTGCTGTAAGAAATTGTCTAAATCCGCTATAGTGTAAATTCCGTCTGGGATAGTAATTGTGTAGTATTGGTCACCAAATGTTGTCGTTCCTGTTCCTGTTCCCAGTATGTTAAGAGGGGGAATGTATATCTGAAGGGTGTTGTTGTTCAGGGGAATTTGATTTATGTTTTGCCAACTATAGTATAAGTAAGCCGACGCTAAAGCTATCTCTGCTCCTTCTAAATTCTTAGTTCCTGGCAAATTATAGACCAGGCGGTTATTACCCTGGCCCACGTTTGTCACATTATCCCTAGTCAGAGTTATAGTATGCATTGTATAATTAAGAATCAGAAAAAATTTATCGATTTGAATTTGGGTGTCTCCAATAATGAATTATTCCTGTGGGGTCGTGAACTTTTCCTCCTTCCGTTTCCGAGTCTCCGAATAAGTCATCAGTATCGTACCCACCTTTTCGCTTTCTTTTCTTCTTTTCTCTCTTTCTAAGTCTCGCAGCGCACTCTTTTTTTATTTCTTCGCATTCATCTTTGTCTATTTTTGTCTTAGAGCAAATCCAACCTTGTGGCCCTAAATCACATAGCTTTCCGCAGCATTTCTCTCGTGCAACAGTTGTTTTGGTTCTAGCCCCTCCTGTGATTGTTCTACCCCCACTAACATAATCTGACCTAACATAAGGACTCTTCTTTGGTAATTTTCCGTAGCAGAGGTAGGAGCCTTTTGCCCCCACATTTTCAAGGGCTCCTTGGGGCAAATACATTCGCTGGTTTGCACCCCCAAAATACCAGGGGCGTTTTGCACTAATGTCTGGGGGAGTATAGTGCCCTAAAACACTTGGGTTGTCGGCGATTCGCCCCGCATCAATGTCGGGGATAGTATGAAGTCTACCGTGAACAGTATTACTCATTCTGTATATTAAGCATTAAGAAAATCTTCTGTGCTAACTTCACTAATCAAATCAAAATTAGACTCATTAGTAATAGTCTGCTCGTCTTCGTCTGGCTTTCTTCTAAAGTTACGTAAGAACTTCTGTCTGTCCTTCTCGTAATAGTAGGGCTCAAAGTAGGGGGCAGTGGCGAAAAAATTCTTCATTGCTTCCTTTCCATTCTCTTTCAGTCTCTTGACTGACGTAGGTTGAAGATACCACTGATCCGAGGCGTAAATAGTATCCACGATTTGTTTCAGGGTGCTGTCCGGGACTTTGGAATTTTCGTCGTAGACAAAGAGCTGTCTAAAGATAGAAAAGCAAACAATAGACTCATTGCAGTATAAGTCTGACCTTTCCCTGATTACGTCTGGGACAAATTTCTCAATTTTGTAATCCTTGTCCCGAAGCTTTCTGGCATAAGAGAGCAGAATGTTCATGTAAGCATTTCTCCTCTCCAGTAAATATTTTCTCTCTTTGAACTTAGGTTCCATGGGATAAATATGCTTGGATTCGTCCCATCTGGATTCTTGCTGGGTAAAGGTGCTGACAAAAGGTACGTCACGTATGCGATCCCTGTCTGCATTAGTAGCCTGTTCCGCCAAGACCGGGACTGCATTGCATTCGCATACTAAACTGCAGTGAATGAAAATGTCTTTGTTTTCCCCGTAGTTTTTTCTGGCGCGAATAGACACTTCCCCTGTGAGCTCTTTAATATTGGCGTTTTGTATTGGGATGTTCCGAGCGGGTTCTACAGTATACAAGTAACGTACTTTGTCAATCTCACTCAGTGTTCCGTTTGCCTCATTGGATTTCTTAAACTTGGAAGACTCTGTTAGTATAGCATTGGATACTTTCAGGCAATAATCCCCAAGCGCAAGTTGCTGAAAATTGTGTACTAATCCTTTTCCGTTGCGGCCATCCCCGTTAAATACAAAGAAATTCTCAGTATTAATCCCCAAAAGCCCAGAAGCCAAAATAATAAGACTTAATTCCCGGATTTGGGGGTCTGGCCATATGAGACTGAAAATGGACAATAATTCGGATTCGTGTCCAGAATCGGTCCCCGTTTTGTTCCCGTTTTCATCCCCGATTTCATATGCCCGCAATGGATATCCAATAGACATGGTCACGTAATCGTCCCTTCTTCTTTCCCGGAAAGTCATGGTCTGGAAATCCACAACCCCATTCTCACAATTAAGTAAGTAAGGATTGGTATCAAAATGAACTTTCCGTACAGAGAAGATAGACTTGGCCCATTTCATAAAACTGGTCTGATACCCGGCGGTTCCCAAAGATATTGTTAGTTGGCGATATTTCTCTGTCTGTTCCTTATTTGAACTGTCAATCTTAGATTTCACGTACTCGCCTAGTACTGTGGGATAGTGCAAGCCCAGGAAATGGTCATTGTTCATCCAGGAATTTTCTGCATCATCATAACAATACCATTCCTTAGTAGGTAGTTCATAAAAGTACCAATCCGGGCGCAATTCTTTTACTTTCTGCGCTGCGTAGCGGTGCGATCTTTGTATCTCTTCTATTTCTTTCACGACCATGACAGAATCGGAAGGGTCCAATGAAATCCGGGAATCCATGGGCTTGGTTTCGAAGCGAAGAAATTTAAGTCCCAATCGTTGCAGAATTCCGTTCATATGTTCCAGGACTTTGTCTTTTCCACCAAATCTCTCTACGTTGCTTTTCTGGATTTTAATCCCATCAAACTCGTACAATACATATCGTTTTGCGGGTGTTAATCCTCGAAGCAGTTTGGTATTTGTATCCAGTTCTTCTAGAACATTGTCTATGATGGCATACTCATAGGACTGGAGCAATAATCCCATGCATGTGCCGGAAATGTCTCCGTCCCCTGGGGTTTTCCTTCTAACAGACCTCCATAATTCGGGATTGTAAGTTTCCAGTGTACCCGTAACTTCTTTGAGATCCTTAGTAAGGTCGTAAATGAACTTTGGTCCAGTCTGAAAAAGATCCTTAATTCTGTAACCTTCTTCCTCCATTGCGTGGGTCCAGCCTTCGTACGTACCACTGAAGAAAATGCGGATAAACAGTTCTTTAATGTGTTTTCTCTCTACATTCAGCATTTCCCTAAACTCATCAATGACATTCTCCCGGTAAAGCACGTAGTAATTCAGGGAATCCGGGATTGGTAAATTATGCGCGCTTAAGATAGACATAAGAATGGCGGGTTGGGCATTGCATAGGTCAAAGTCTATGTGCATGTCATCGCATAATGTGTGGCGGACAGGCTTCCGTAGAGAGCAGCATCCTAAGGAACGCTGAGGATAGCATCTCCCATAATCGGTTTCCTTGGGTTTCAGAAATGTGACAGAACAGCCACCATCCACGTTCTTATACAATCGCTTGTAAAGGTTTACTTGTACTTTTTCGTTGTCGTAAATGTTGTCTTTAACTTTCGTTAATAAAAGATCCTTACTGTTGTGAACTTTAGACAAAAGATCACTATCCATACGCTCGATAATCGAGTGACGTAGGAGGAAGTCTGTTTTTGAAACTTTCTTTGCGGCGAGTGACAACATTCTAAAATGGGTTTAGATAATGACGATGGACCGAAATCCGCGGTGATGTGAAAAATCAATTTTTTGGATGAAGTGACTGAAAACCACACATTAGCCTGAAATAGAGCCAAAGGGGTATTTCGAAGCTTTTCTTTCTTTCTAGAATAGAGCCGTTAGAAAATGGACTGAAAACCGGCACTGAAAACCGTGGTTTGAACTTTTTTTTTCAAGAGACGGTCCCCAATTTAATTATGTCATCCCCAATATTGGGATTATATATAATTTCAATAAAATGTTATAATATATGGTGTGGTTTTCATTTAGCCTGGTATCAGGCTAAATATAGTAATGGTTATCCTAAATATCTGTATTATTTAACAGCTACTGAAAACAATGAAAACTGGTTCATTTGTTCATTCCAGAATTATTTTCTACGTACCTATTATATCATGGCACTAGAGCAACTCACACCACATTTATCAAGGCAAGACTACAGACAAGGCTATATGCAATTCCTGCGGGACGAGCAAGCCAACGAAGCAATGAACTTAGGAGCGAACATTCAGTACCAAAATACGGGGGAATCCTTGCAGAGTATCCAGAATATGAGCGGTACTTTGAGTGGACTTTCACGAGAAACTATGATGTCTGTCCTAACTTTGCGTTTTTCTGGCTATGTTCAGGACGTACGTGGCACTCTTCTTCAGCTGCCGCCAAACCAGTTGAACTTCGTATATTTAGCATCAGATCTCATCAAGGAAGAAATAAAGTCCACTTACGGAGGAGATTTAGAGAAAAGGGGAGGCATTCCTGCTGGGGTTTTCAAAGCAATGGTTAGTGGCTTATACACTGGATCTCAGTCTAAGGGCAGTACGTCAACCTACATACCGCCAACAACGGACACAGAAGGACAAGTCCCTGGGGGAAACACAGCCTTCAATAGCGCACAGGTTCCGCAAAATTTTCCGTAGACGAGAACTCATCCACCTCGTCGGATGTGCAGGAGGATGATGGTTCTCAGGATCCCAATCTATTTAACACTGCTGGATACCCCATAAAAAGAGCGGGTACTCTATTTGACAGTTCGTGGGCATTTTTTAACTCAGTTGTTGCTTTAATTTTATCCGTTATTCCGGACGGGTTAAAGTACAAAGCGTATAAGTTTGTTGCAGACCACGTAGCGAAACTAATGGGTTTTCCTTCCCTCATACACGCCATCTTGTATATGATGACTGAATTCGTAAATAAAATGTTCGGTAGCCCTGTGTCCAAAGAAACAATGAACAGCTATTATCAGTACTTGTATGCCGTTATAGATAATGCTAACTTTGCATTGGATTCGTACTTGACCGTTGGAAGCGTTATTGGCTTTGGAAAGACAAATTTTGTCATAGGGAAGACATTTGATCTTGTTAAAGACACGGCTATCGCGGGGTCTAATGTAATAAAGTCTAGTGGTTTTTCTATGGAGTCTGCTGTACAGTGGGGAACGCAGGCAGCATCGCAAATCGCCGGCGTTATATCAGACAATGCAGAATCGTTCTTACAAGACGTTACTACTATGGCTCAGTACCACATTACGATGGACAACGCATTGTCTATGGGGCTTCCACTCGCTGCAGGAATAGGATTTGCATACTGGGCATACAACGACTATGAAAGCCTGTATAACTACGCAAAGCAAGCGATAGATACAATATCCCAACCGTTAGTATATTTATATAGACTCACTGAGTATCCAAACGTAGTACAGAACGATTTAACTACAGAACCCACCGCCGAAACACCTGATATTCCTGAAATGACACCAGAACAAAGAGCAGCTCTTGACGCGATGAAAGCCGCCCAAAAACATTCCAATTTTCAGGAATTCATGAATGAAGTGAAAAATGCTCCTGGGCAGGCTGATCCCAGTCTTAGGGAATTTCCGAAGCCACAAACACAAATTCCCGTCTTTAATCCCAATATGGCAAGAATAGGGCAACTCCCACAAGTAGGTCTAGGAGTAGGAGGAAGAAAGAAAGGGTATTTATCCAAGAATTCAGTTCCCCAGAAAAATGATGAATTCCGGATGTTTGGGAAGCATATGATCAACGTAGGATTACTTCATGACAGAAACACAGTTAGTCTGCGAAGTAAAGGAGGATGGAAATTAAAAAATACCCCGAACAAAGCTGTAGGAGGAGCAGTTGCTGGGGTTTTAAAAGCAATGGTAGACAACAAACAGCCAAATGCGGATGACGTGTTAAGCTTGAACGACGACGAAAAGGAATATTTGAACAAGCTAACGGCTAGTGCCAATGTCGACGGTTTTAATGTACCGACAAAGAAGAAGACAGAAGAAGAGAAGCTCAAGCATGAATTCGAAAAAACCCGGGGTATTATAGCCGCGGGGAATGATAACCCAGATTTAATTAAGCAGTTTAAAAGAATGATAGTCCAACTAATACACAATAAACAAATTCCCAAATCTCAGGCAACAGATGTACTCATGGAGCTCCACCTTCTTGGCCACTAAAATGTAAGCCCGGCGGCCTCATAATCCGCGAAACTATTCTGGTAGCTCTGGCCATATTCGCTTCGGTTTATTTGGGCCACGGCGTATTCCCTTGTCTCTTCGTACTCTTCTAATGGGAATTGTTGTGTGGTCTTCGATGTAAACAAAGAAGTAGAACACAACCATAGCCCCAAGTACGACACCAAATATAGTGGAAAGTAAAATAATGAGTAGCATGACATGAGGTTCGATAATGAGAGCATGACGAATTCTCCCATGGAATGCTTTTTTATATTTCTCCTATGGACTAATTAAAAAAAAAAGTTTTTTTTTCTAGAAAAATATTTTTTTTCGATTTGGCCCTTGGCGGATTTCCTCAGTCTCTCACAATCTAAACCCATAACCAAAACACACCCCTCCTCGCAAAAAATTTGGTAGGAAAAAATGGCATCTAACGATATTAATACCGTCAACATCAGGCCAAAGAGAGCCAATGCAGGTAAAAATTCTCAACTAGAGGATTTTACTGTGTTCGGCTTGGCTAAAAAGCCAACAGAAAAAACAATTAAGATCATGAAAGAAAAAATGAATGGTCTGTATGGCCCGAACAGAGAAACTTGTCCTAGAAAGAGAAGGGCTCTCTCATCCATTCCTTTACCTACAGAAGAGACTGTCATGGTACCGGGTGGTCAATTTGGCCACCCAGACTCCTATTTCCGAAATTCTGAGTCAGAGTCCGACTCTGACGCGACAACGGAAATCTCTGACTCAGACGACTCCGCGTCCACAAAATCCGACCCTATGGAAGGCATAGAGCCAGCAGAGGGAACTTTTCCTGATGACAAGAGAAAGTTCAAGTGCGACCACTGTGATAGATATTTTGAAGAAGAAGATATTCATGAAGAGAGAAATGTAACGGACGATTACCATTTGCTCTGTCATGGTTGCTTCAATTTCGTTAATGAGCAACTTATTACTGCGGAGAAGATGAGAAAGAAAAAACAGAGACAAGAAGAGATGGACCAAATGATGGAAGAAATTGTATGGCCAGAAGACGCTCAGTTATTCAGCAGAAATCCCGCGCATTTTGAGATGACTCAGCCACAATACCCGGAAAAGTCTGTTACTTCTGCGCTTGTCGACTTGACCATTGCCCCGGACTCCGGGGCTTTCTGGAGATATGAATCTGATTCGAACCTTATCATTATTGATTAAAATTTAAAAAAACTTTTCTTCGCTGATTTCGTCTTGTTTTCATTATCTAACCCATAACCCATAATGGACAAATCATCTCTCGCCGCGATCGAAAAGATCCTTAAAAATCTAGCTACTGAAAAAGTAGAAGCTAGTACCCAGACAGAAATCCTTCTGGATGGATTTGAGAAAGTAATTTACGCCATACCCCCACTAACTGGGAAAAGGGTAAGAACAGAAATTCCTAATGTAAAAACCCCGGCATCACATTACTCTTGGAAAAGCGAGGAATTGACACCAATCTCTCTACGTAGATCAGACAGCGATAGTTCTATTGTGATAGAGCACAAAGGCCATACTGTCTTAGCAAAGATGCATCATAAAGGACATAAGCATTGGTGGAAACCTAAGTACCGAATAAAGAATTCCGGGGAATCTTGGGACGAAGCTAATAATAGGTGTGAGCTTCCTATTATGAGCAGCAGGGAAAAAATAAGTCAGATGATTAGAGACGAATCAGATTGGAGAGATGAATACAATGATATGACTACTCTTCAACTTTTTTGTCTTCTGAAGAGACAATCTCCGGGATTGATTTTTTCTGGGATTGAGGAGGCCGAAGAATAGTCTTAAAGCCCTTTCTGTAACGCTCACTTTCATCCGCCTCATAATCTATAATAAGCGGAGAAAATTTTTCATTTGTGGCCTCTTTGTAGAGAGCGAGTAGATCGTCTCTATCTAAGCCAAGGCCTGACTCACTAAGTATAGTAGAGAGTTCTCTTTGTCCGCTACACTTTAATATAATTAAGTAAGAACAGTTATTTCTAATGATTTTCGGAATCCCAAAATAGCTTTGGGATAAGTAACAAACTGAGCAATTGAGTTTACGTGCCCTTATATAGTAGTTGCTAATTCTCTGTTGGTTTTTCTCTAGAACCATGTCGTCCACTATGACAAGGTTATTAAGATCCTTGTCCATCTTGTCCAGCTGGGGGAGAGTATGCAACCCCTCCGTAATTTGTATATTGTCGTCGCACTGTTCTAAGAAACGATAGAGTGGCTCATCTTTGTTTTTTGTTACTACGTGAATTGTGTGGAAAGTGCCTTTTGGGGGACGGCTAAACATTTCTATGAGATTCACCAACCAGTTGGTTTTCCCACTCCCGGAAGGGGCTACGCAACATAGCCTGAACGGTATATTAAAACCGTGTAAATCCTTGTGGGGATTGTCTGGGGTAGACAATAAGTCCTTAGGCATTATTTCATAAATATTTCTCACTGCACCCCCGCTGGGGGGAGTTTTAGGTTTAGGAGGTCCCCTCGGTTTCCTGGGGGCTAAGCTTTTTTTTCTTTTTTCGTTTTCTATCTCCTGCTCTATCTTGGCAATGACTCCCAGAGAATACTCATCCATTTTATTTAATTATAGATATTAAAATCTTAATTCATTTTATAATGGGATTTACTAATACACCCCCAGGTAAACAAATCGCCTCAGCTACCAATGGGTATAGAAACTTTAAAGGGCGAACATTTAACTCAAACGACTTTGTTTTTCAGGTCGCTTCAGTAAGCGTGTTGAATTTACTTTCAGGTCCTCTAGGACAGAGAAGACAAGCGTCAAATTCAAATCAGCCAGGAACAATATCTAAGATATAGTAAATGGATGCGTGGACCGAAGAGACTGTGGACATTCTGGAGCGGATTCGTCAGAATTCTATCCACCTTAGTGAAAGCCACAGAAAACGCTATCACGAGCTCAGCTCCCTGCATAAGTACTTTCGTATACCAACAATATGCATGGGCATTATCGCAAGTACTCTCTCTAGTAAACCTTTTGGAACATCCCCTAAACAAGCAGAAACGGGAAACTTAATTTTAGGTGCCTGTATCAGTATCCTCAGTGCGGTAGAGCTCTACCTTAACATTCATAGCAGTATGGATTTAGAGAACAAAATGAGCAAAGACTTTTACAACGTAGCCGTTGACATTTACAAAGTCCTTAGGTTGGACCCTGAACATAGGAATGAAAACGCGAAGGACTATTTGAACAAAAAGTATGCCGAATATGTGAAATTAAAAGAGAGTTCCCCCTTGAACGGTAAGTTAAAACACGATTTGTTGGCAAAGTTACCCCAGATGGAGGACGAAGGTACGGATAATAATTCACCTGTATACAAAAGTATAATAAACTCAAGCTACATTTTCGACCATTTTAAATCTAGTGAAGCTGTATAGAATGAAAGGGAGGGGTTTAACCGCATCAACATTGAGGGCCCTCTTAGAGGCCTCATATTCAGGGGCAGATAATCCAATAGGCAATTGGAAAAGGGATATGGAGCTCAGTAGCGACACAGCCCATGTTTATTCAAATGGACAAAGAGCCGTTGTCGCCCACAGGGGAACAGAAGGGACTCTAGATGACTGGGGTAACAATTTAAAATACGCTACCACTGGAGAAGTGGGGTATAAACAGACAGACAGATTCAAAGAATCGAAAGATGTGCAGAAGTCTGCTGAAGACAAATATGGGGCTGACAATGTTACAACTATAGGTCATTCACAAGGAGGTCTCTTAGCAGAACTTTTAGGAAAAAACTCCCGTGAAATAATTACAGTGAATAAAGCAACAAGCCCATTCAGTGATAATACTGGGGGAAAAAATCAATACGACATACGTAGCGAATGCGACAAAGTTTCTATGTTTAGAGATCCTTTCAAAAAACAGAGAAAGAATGATACCGTTATTAAGGGTAAAAAGAATTTTCTTGGGCAATGTAAAGATTCCGTCGCTGAACACTCCTATGATATTTTGAATAGAAGAGATGGGGTAGAAATATTTGGGGACAAGTCACTGACAGGGGGAAGATGTTGGCAAGGATATAAAGCAGTAGCAGGGAAAAAGCCATATTCAAAAGGGTCCTGTATAAAGGGAGGACTAATAGGGGGAATAGAACACCCAGGTACTTTCGTAAGAGAAGCAGGAGAATACTACTTCGCTCCAGGAAACATGTCGAAACAAGACGTTCTGAAAAATAAAAGCCAGTATCGATTACCTTGTGGAGGTGAGACCCTCGCAACGTATAGCGGCTATTGCCCCGCTAACAAAACATGTTACGCTGGATACTATCCTGGACAAAATGGGTGCCAACATTGGTACGATAACGCTGGTAAAAAGATATCAGAATTGTGGTGCGATGAAACAAAGAAGAATAAATGGGGTGGGGTCGACTGCGAGAATAAAGTGACAACAGCTCCGTATCCCCCAGCCGACTTTAAAATAGCAACAGGAACGATGCAAGGAGGAAGCGCATTAAAATCTGTAGGAACTTTTGTAAAAGATGCAGCAGAATACTATTGGGCCCCAGGAAACATGTCAAAACAGGACGTGTTGAGCCATGGAAGTCAGTATAGATTGCCCTGTTCAGGCGAGCAACTAGCAACGTATATGGGTTACTGCCCCACTAACAAAACATGTTATACTGGATATTATCCGGGATCAAGTGGGTGCCAACATTGGTATGATAATCAAAAACCACCAGCTGATTTTAAAATAGCAGAAGGGAGGCTGGACGAGACCCCTGAAGAAAGACAAGCACAAGAACAAGAAGAAGAAAAAGAAGAACAAAAAGAATTTAAGGAAAGACTAAAGAACACTAAAAAAAAGTTTATAGGAAAAGGGGTATCGAACTACAGTAAAAAAAAAGCAGAAAGTTTAGGCGTTGACATAAAACCCTCTACAAAAAAAGGAAAAAAGATTGATGTTTTCAAGGACGGAAAATTAGTCGCAAGTATAGGGGCAAAAGGCTACAAAGATTACCCTACACATTTAGAAGAAAAGGGAAAAGAGTACGCTGATAAAAGAAGAAAGGCTTACAAAATGCGTCACGAAAAGGACAGACATACCCCCGGTACCCCTGGTTTTTATGCAGATAAGATATTGTGGTAATTTTAATATAAATAATTTCTATTTTAAAATTATAATATGTCGTCATTTAGCGAATACAAAGCCCCCCAACTAAAAGAGTGTGCAAAACACTTCAAAATTAAAGGGACATCAAAAATGAAAAAAACGGAATTATCTGCTTTACTTAGTAAGCATTTAAAGATAATGAAAAACGGTGAAGTTAAGGAGAGAGGCAGGGGAGGAAATTTATTAAAACCAAAGAACTTAGACCCGAGGGAGAACGTAAAGCAAATCAAGCATACTGTTGGAGGTAAAAGCGTACTGCACAAAGTTGGCCATGCACTTGACCCAAGAACGCAGCAGGGACAAGACAATGACCGGACCATTTTAGAGATAGTTGGTGATGGAGCACCGCCCCTCCAACGATCAAAGAAACCATCCCCTGTAAAAATGCCAAGACCACCCAAAGTGCCTACCCCTAAGAAGGGTAGTGGCGTGAAAAGCTCTGATGCAATTGATGCTATCAGTCTCCTAGAAAAGCTAGGATACACAGTGAAAAAGAAAAGTGAAGGCGGTGATGCGGATGCCGAAGAAACAACACAAAAAAAAAGTAGTGCAGAAAAGGGAGCAGAAAAGGTCGGCGATATAGCCTATAAACAAGGTTCAAAAAAAATTAAACAAATAGGCCAAGAAATGTCAGATGACGTAGTTACTAACCAGGATTTTAGGGATACATCGAACCCAGACTTTGTTGAAGAGGAAGGATTCGGTCCTGATTTAGGAAGAGCACTGCCCGTACTGGATGGTCCAGCAAAAACTGCAGCGGATATGGCAGGAAAAAAACTTGACGCATATACTGTGGGTATTGCTGTCGCGGCTATGAAAGAAGCAGGTGTTCCACCAAAAGTTGCAGACGATTTAAAGGAATTAATATCACCCTATAAAAATTTAAAATATGGATTTAAAGTTCTCAAAACCCTCGGAAGACAGGGCAAAATGACTATACCAGAGAGGGGACATTATGCTATGGAAGTTATGAGTGAGGCTTCACCAGAATGTGCCCCTGCAACGACTGGAGTACATGGAGGTGCGGATTTAAGAGACTGCATGAAAATATACGACGCGGGGTTGCTTGCATTCGATTTAACTCACCTTAGTGACCCTAGTACGCAGTATGCATTTGACAACAGAAAAAGACCCTACGTAAACTTTTTAGGAGACCCAGTACCGGAGTATGTTAATGCAATGGAACAGGCATTAGAAAATGCCCCGGAATACGACGAAACCGCCCCAGACGGTGCTACTGGTAATATAGCACCTTACTCAGGGGGCGAAACCAAGGAAGAACGTATGGATAAGATGCCAACGCAAGATGACTACGCTGATTTCGCAAAAATGATGCAGGGTGGTTCTTTGGATGACATGAGCGACTACCAGAAGGAGGGTATGATGAAAATGTATAAGTGGTGCCAAAGTATAGGTAATAAACTAGCCTGCAGCCAGCCGACCTGCAAAAGTTTCGGTCTGTGTGATGAAGACGCTGCAAATAAACAGAAAGACCCTATTTATACTAACCAACCCCAGAAGAAACCAGTTGAGCAAGAAGCAGTAAATAAAGGTTACGACATTCATACTTCATCCGGCCAAATATTAGGAAGAACAAACACAAGTGGATTCTTAGTTGCCGTATACAATTACAGTAATGGTCATTGGAAAAATGTAACTAGAGGACCGCATATTGACACGTCAGTGAAAGATGTTGAAAATGGACAAATATTGGTTGTCAAGGATAAGAACATAAGGAACGGTTTCGAATATTGTGACCGTAGTGACGTAAATTGCGGTCCAGAAATAGACCCTAGGAAATCTCTTGGGTTTGGTGTAGGAGGACAGCTACCAAAAAAGACCTTAGACAAAATGAAGGGGTTGCCTGCGCCATCTAAAGGTGGCTCTGTTAAGGATGGGGTGGACTGGGAGGATTTAAGCTGGGGTAGCTTTACTGCCCAGTTGGAAAGATACAACTCCCAGTCGGGAAAGAAAATGACTCTACCGCAGTTTTCAGAGATGATTCTCAAGGATCCCAAAAAGTATGCGAGTAAGACAGTAAAGAGAGCAAGATTTTATAAGAACGTTCTATCAAAAAAATAATGTTATCTTACAATATATGATGTTCGGGCACGTACAAGAACCTATTTCTAGACACCAGAGCGGGCATAGGGGAGCAACAGGAAAAACCTCTATGGTACCAAGGTCAAATCTTAGGACACAAAAGCGCAGCTTAGATGACGGGAATAACTCCTTCTTTAGACACCACGCAAGAGCAGGACAGAGACTCAGAGCTCATAGCGGTGTTCTAGGGGACGGAGAAGAAGGAAACGTTTACGGTACCCGAAAGCCTTTAGGAAGTGACCCAGCCACTTGGTCCCCTTCAGGAGGGGCACTTGGTCACCCAGAAAGAGTAGGACGAGTAGCCGGAGGGGCAAGCTTTGGTACCCCAGATACTAAGAGACAATTAGTTGACCTCATAGAAGACATAGGGGAAAACAAGCCGAGAAAGAGAGGGGAGTCAAGAGTAAGACAAGCTATAGACATAGCAGAAAGGATGAGAAGGCCTTACGGGGGAAAAATATTTCACAAAAGCCCATGTTGGAAAAGGGGAAACTGTTTGTAAGTTGCTTAATTAAACCGGTATTAAATCGTTAAGACATCTAATTACTTTATACCCTGTGTTTAATTCAGGTACACAAAAACTACAACAATCAAACGGTACTTTATCGACATAATGAACTACTTTATAAAACTTCTCTCCTTCCTTAGTAAGGTTCCTAGTATGGAAATAGCATACATAGCAAGTCTTGGGGTACTCGCGTCCACTCATTTTAGCTTTGTTGGAATCTCCTAGTGCATCAATGACATCCTCGAAAGCCATTCGTTTTCTTTTCCTATCTTGGATCATTTCTCTCTCTTCTTCTTCTTCTCGTGCTCTCATAGCCACACAATCCTCCTTAGGTAGTGATGAGTCAGCACACCTAATGATTCCATGAGAGTCAACCCAACATGCCTTCTTGCAACAGGAAGCTCTAACGGTTGTTTTTGTTCTTGCCATTTTACGGTGTTTTTATCGGATGGTTTTCCTACCAATTTTTCTGCGAGGAGGGGAGTGTTTTGGTTATGGGTTTAGATTGTGAGAAACTCTCTCTCTCATCCAAGGGCTATTTCGAAAATCTCCTATGGAAAAAATCCTTCTATTTAGCCCCGGAGAAATCTCCTATCTCTCACAATTTAAACCCATAGCCAAAACGAACCCCTCCTCGCAAAAAATTTGGTAGGAAAAATGGACGATAATAATACCGTACAAAATTTGGTATCAGCTGTTGCTCAGTGTAACAGTAATATACCGTCGCTGCAAAATCTAGCCGTTGAAACTATCAAGACTTTTATTAACCCTGGTATCAAAGATCTTGAGAAAACTCTTCTAGAAGATTCAGAGAGAATCTTTACACAGAACAACAGTCTTCGCTGTATTGCAGAAAATAGCATTTCTGAAGATATTGAAAGACTAGAAGGTTGGATTGAATCAACAAGAGAGAGACAACGCCAACACAAAGATGACATACTAGATGGGTTGAGTGAGATACATGAAGACATAAAGGAATGTGTTGGTGAAGCTTACGATAAAAAGCTGTACAGAAGAGTGGCAGACATAGAAGATACTGTGGATGTCATGGACAGAAAGATTGACAGAATTCTGGAGATACTTGAACCAGAAGAGAGAAAAAGGAGAGACAGAAACGAAAGGAAGAGACAGAGAAGAAGAGAACAAATGGCTGAAGAACACAAAGCCAAAAAATCTAAAATTTAAATTTCAAATTCAAATTCAAATTTAAAATTTAAAAAAAATCTAGAACAATTTTTTTCCATAGGAGATATTCGAAATAGCCCTTGGCTGATATCCTCAGTCTCTCACAATCTAAACCCATGACCAAAACGAACCCCTCCTCGCAAAAAATTTGGTAGGAAAATGTCCGACAATATTAATACCGTACAAGCCGACCTAGAGATAATTCTCTCTGGTAGCAAGAGAACAAGGCTTTGTGAAGAGGAAGCAGAAGCTCTACAGAGAGCAAGAAGAGCTTGGCAAGATGCTGAAGCTCGTCTCCGCCACAAAGCTACCACTCTTGCTTCTATGATAGAGGACCTACAGGAAAGAACAGAGTCACAACAGAGAGTAATGACCAGAGCCATTAATTACTATGAGTCAAGACATTCAGAAATACAGAGAAACAACAGAGAACTCTTATTAGAGAACAACCGTTTGCGCGCTGAGGTGGCAAGACATAACACACGCCTTCTTAGTAGATCAAAGAACTGTATGGTTTGTTTCTCTGATAAACTATCCGTTACTAATTTCTGCACTTGCACTTACGAAATGTGCGCAGAGTGCGTTGTAAACCTTCTAGAATCTTCCAGAGGACAAATCGACGGAAGGTTCCGTTGTCCCCAGTGCCGCAAGGCAATGAGCCCAGATTTATGCGGGGTTACAAACTTAGGTATTGCAAGAAATACCGACCCAATCCCCGACTACGACTCTGACACAGAAAACGCTCTTACAAACATAAGAGAAGCATTTCAGAACGGAGAGAGAGTTACACAGAGAACCAATGAAAACGGCGTTCCCGAAACGATCTTGAATTTCCCAGAACTAACGGAAATCAATATCCGGGGAACTGCGCAAATACAGAACAGCCACATAGACACTATAGTCGAACGACAAGCCCGGGATATCGGTGCAGCCATGAATGCAGCAGCCCGGCTTTTTGGACCAGAATCCCCTCCAAATACCCCACCAAGAGTTGGAGCCCAGAGACCACCAACACCATTCAATTCTTAGACTAGTCATTTTTAACATAGTTTTCTAACATATTAATTGAGCTGCCCATCTCACCCATAATTTTTTCTTTCTCTTTCTTCTTTCTCTTTTCTTCTTCTGTATCTTGATATTTCTCTGTTAGAAATGAGTGACGTAAGCCATTTACTCCAACCTTTTTATTAAACATTCTTTCCAACCTTTGGTTCAACTTAACGGAACCAGACTGACTATCTTTAGTTCCGTTTCCTAACGGCTGCCCCTTACTGTCTATCAATAAATAGTCTGAGTCATTCACTTGAGCCCAACGGTTTAAAATGTTCCTAAGTTTTGTAGGCAGTGGGACGGTTTGTTTACCGTAACTCTTTGAAGTTTTGTAGCTGTTAAAAACTAACTGCCTCTTGTTGTCAGATATATAGTTGTCATCGTCTGAGGCGTTCCTTAGCTTAAAGTCAACATAATCTTTGGATCGTCTTGGAGAAATATGGATACCACTTAAGAGAGCAAGGATAACGTAATCCTGAACTTTTTGTTTCTCCGAATTAGATAAATCCCCCTTGCGCATTAATGGGACCGCTGCTTTTTCTAGTTGCTTGTATTTGCTTAATATTTCTTCTTGGCTAGTCCAGGATTTCTCTTGGGCTGGAGTCTTCTCTTGCTTTTCAATTTCCCGTCGGTAATCCCCAATATCATTCATCATAAGATCGCGGTACTCTTTCTTGCCACTAATTATTACAAGAGCGCTGAGTATTGTCTTACGTTTGTTACTGGGCATGTCCTCTAAATGTTTTATTACTGTGGATGTTTTGTCAAACTGCGAAGGTACAACATCAGTCGATCCCCAAATTTGCTTATGTAAGGATCTCAATATACTACTGTAAGTATTAATGGAAGATTTAGAGAGAGTGTCTCTCTTCTTCGCTATGTATTCCTTGAGTTCTTTGCTGTCCATTTATAAGTATAAATGACAAAATATTTCCTAAATAACTAATATTAAAAATTAATTATCTAGGAGTATAATAATGTTTGACGTAAACAAAATAGTGAAAAGCGACCGTTGCATGTTTAGGGGAAATGTCCTTCTCTTCTTTAAGCAAGACTTAAAAAACAACTCTAGAGTAGTTAGCACAGGGGAAGAAAATGTATTTAAAATTGAGAGGTGCATGGGAGGGCACGGACACATATCGGAGTGCTATGTTAATATGGGGGGCGTTGCTAATTACTATGTTGAGCAAATTGCAATGGGGGCCACCTGTGAGCAGAACTTTATTTTTCCTAGGGCATTGGACGACGCAGTAGAACTATGTAGAAAGATCTACCACGACGAAGTCGCCCCAAAGTTAGAAACAAAAAAGCTAGAAGAGCGAGATAAATTTGTGAGAGACGAAATACTAAGATCCGCATAAATTTATTTCTATACGTATAGAAATGAATCTGAAACCAGACAAACCAAACCCAACTGCGTTTAACACCACAAATACAGGGGAACTGCCTAATGTTGACGCTAATGTAGATGTTAACCTAGGGATTGGAGCCGGAGAAGAAGAAGAATCTATCACGAATTTTTAATTAAAAATATCTCTTTTTAGAATATAAAATGTCAGTACAACCACCACCAACAAACCAAGGGGCAAGTTTTAACAGTGCTGCCTTTCCAGGAGGAAGTGGACAAACAGTTAATTTTCCAAAAGCTCAGGGTACTTTAACTCTGGGACAGGGGGTAGTTTGGGGAGATGGTACTTTTCAAAATAGTGCATCTGGGGGAGGGGCATCTCTTACCGTAGAAGAAGTCGACGGTACTCCTTCAGTAAGTAATGTAAATACTATCAAGGTAAGTAATGGTACTTTAACAGACGACGGAAGTGGGGTAGTGACTATTACAACCGGTGGTGGTGGAGGGGGTGTCCAAAATCCTATGACAAGCGACCTAGATGCAGGAGGGTTTTCTATTAATAATGCCGATACTTTCAGTGGCCTATTCTGTGTTGTAGGGGATGTGACAACCCCCGAAATAAATAACTGCGCTGCGGAGCAGTATTATAATCTAGGACCAGTAGTAGCAGGTAACGATTATGTTGTGGGTGAACTTGACCCAGGTACAGATGCCGAAGCATCAGTGACTATTGTCAGTAGATGCTTAGACCCCGGGGTAAGACAAACTACAGTATTTACTGCTACTGCAGTCAGAGCGAGGGGGCACGTGAATTGCCTCGTAAACATGTTTGAAGACACCCCCGTATTTCAAGCTATACTTATATGCGATGAAGGAGGTTCAAGTGTTCAAATAGGAATGAGATGCATAGCCAGTTCGAACACTTGGGAAATAAGGGTTTATATGAACCAGGATAACAAAGGTCCAGTCGGTCCGTATGGGTCATATTGGAGGTTCAGAATCCCTACGAGAATTCTTACCCCAGTCAACACGTTTGTTGAGATGAGAATATCGCAAATTACCACGTCTCTGTCAGGCGACTTAGAAGTGGTACAGAACGTTAACTCTGCTACGATGACCACAGGCACTCTAGTCGCAGGCGCATCTGTAACCACTAATACTGTTAATACGAACGAACTCAGAGACAACGGTCTGGGTGTAGTTGATACATTTGCCCCTTTGCGGATGAACGCTAATGACATACAGTCTGCAGGAGTCATAGGAGCGAATGCTTATGCAGCTGCTACTTTGGGGGGTATTGTTTCTGTAGGAACTCCTTCTGCCGGTCCTCTTTTTGTTGACTCAGGGAATAATCGTATAGGAATCAATGTCGCTGCTCCACAGGAAGACTTCGAAATAGATGGTAATCTACAATTGGACAGCAATGGGACAAATAAAATAAAGTTTTATGATGGAACTGCTACTACAGAAAGAGCTGAGATAGACGCAGTAGCTTCTGGTACTGGGGGGCAGTTAGTTTTTTACACAAAGGAGGACCCAGGTGTAGTCACAGCAAAATTAACAATCCAACCTGACGGAAGAATCACAATTACGAACAGAATAGAGGGCCTCACAGTACCGGTTGCAGGGACAGATGCAGCGAACAAAGACTACGTTGATGCCTCTATACCGAGCTTAGTAGGGTATGTCCAAAACCCTATGACATCAGCACTAGATGGGGGAGGATTTGCTATAACTAATATCCTTGACCCAGTCGCAGCCCAGGACGCAGCTACGAAGAACTATGTTGATAGTGTGGTTCCCCCAGTAGGTGGAGTCACTAACCCCATGACAGTAGACCTTGACGGAGGTGCGTTTAATATTTTTAATGCAACTAGTATATTTGCTGTGGACAACGTTAAGTCAGGCAACCTCATAGAGTCATATGTAAATATATACGCGGGGCAAGCATTAGGATCTCCGCTGCAAGGCTTCTGCAAAGTTGAATTGCCCCTTCAATCAGGAACATTTACAGGGGTCATGCCGGAGTGGAAGAACGGTTACTTAAAGCCACAGACAATGTTTTCAAAGTGCTCATGTGCTGAGTCCCTTCCCTCACCAGGTGCAAACAAACTAAACTCTGCGTCACTGATTGCCACCAGTTTAGGAGCATACAACTTGACAGCGCCGTCTGGGTTACCAGGGACAAATATACTAATAGAAATTCCTGTTCAATTGAACATGCACACTTTCTCTGTACAGGTAGACGGTGAGTTCGACGGCAGTACAATAGGGGGGAACGGTAACTCCTATATGTACCTTAGGGATGACGCGAATACGTCTGCTCGGATATACGGTATGTCTACCGGACAAGTCGTATCTGGAGCTAGGTATCCGCTGTGTATGAACTTCGTAGGAGCATTGCCTGCAGGAGTCTATGCCATTCTTTTAGGGCACTACGACCTAGGGTCGACCAGAGACTACACAGGAGACTTCTGTGTGAGGTATTTAGGTGATTTCGGTGGATAATTAAGCAAAAAAGGTCATTTATACGCAAATTAAGCTTAAAAATGACTTAAATTAAGGTAAAATACCC
>WLWF01001270.1_pt1 | contig 21357 bp, 26 predicted proteins | sample 6718331 | NCBI WGS metagenome assembly WLWF01 (sample SAMN12718692, study PRJNA515312) | sponge metagenome | isolation source: marine sponge | host: Mycale hentscheli | place: New Zealand: South Island, Marlborough, Capsize Point | collected 2003-05-01
TATATATATATATTATTATTATTATTTATTATTATATGAAAAAAAAAAAAAAAAAAAAAGAAATAGATAGATTATTATAGTACGGAAAAACCTACACACAAAACCCTAGAACCCACCCCCTTATGTGCTGTCAAGTTAAAAAAAAAATTGAAACATTTTTATAATTGTGGCTGTATAATACTAAAGCATAACAACCCAACAAAATGAACTCTAAAATCACAAAGCAAGACGTCAAACTCGGGCGGATTTATAGATGTTCGGTATGCGACGCTAAATGCGACAACAGGTGGGCATCGGCAGACCAGTCGTTGGTCTGTGGTCGGTTTGTAGAGAAAGAGAATTCGAAAGTAAAACAGTGTAGTCAAGACTGTCATTATAAGCATCTGCGAGATGTATCAAGAGAACATTTAGAACATCATAAACAAGCAGAAGAGCAAAAATTGCCACGACACATTGAAGGGTTAAAAATCGCTGTAGATGAGAGGTACGAATGTACAAGTCTAATGTTTAAAATTGTTAAACATAATAAAATGAGGATTAAACTACTGACAAGATACCTAACTCGCCAAATGACTTTGGCGGAAATTCAAGCGGAATTTTATATACTTTCAAGATTGGGAATGGACATCGCAGAGGATTGGTTGGAAAACGTCCCTGACGAAACACAAACGTATATGAGTTGGGTTAATAAATCTGCGTGGGCTTCGAAATATGCCGATGGTGATAATCAAGCGAAGGCTTGGTCTGTCGATTATTGTTAGAAAGTAAAAAAAAAATAAAAAAATATAAAAATATCAATTTTTTTTTTTTAAATCTAACGGATATATAAACAATGAGTTATATAAGCAGTATTACAGGACCTGATTTTCAGTCAGGATTTTTATACAGCACAACTAATTTATCAACGGATAATGCGAGTGTTATAAATATGTCGGTAAATGGCTTACTCACGATGAATGAATTTAGTCTAATTACACTAAATCTGTCAAATCTAACAGTTCCAACAATCAATGTCAGCGATTTAAATGTAAGCGAATTAAATGTTCTTCATATAGAAGCCGAAAATATCTCTTGTGTAAATTTATCGGCAACAAATGAAATATCGTGCGATAATATTATTAAATCAAATCTAATTACTTGCGGTGACAATATCAGCACACCGAAACTATATGTGAATGATACTTTTTTTTATGGTTCTACAGGGACGATAGTATCTTCGCTGGTTACAATGTCGTCTCAAGTTTTATATAATCTTGGAAATCTTGATTATAAAATCATAAGCGTCACTGGAACTGAGTATTTGACTTGCGACAGCACACTCGGTAATACCAATATATCCAATCTTAGTGGAAATAATTTATCCGTTGAAAATGTTTCAATTACAACATATGTAACGGCACAACAAGCAAGTATATTAAACAATTTGAATGTTTCAAATAACCTATATGTATATGGAGATGGCGGAGCGGTTGGACGAGTAAGAGCAGGTGGGATTGATTTTAAAGAATCTACGAGCAACACAAAAACCGCATATATAGATGTTCTTAACTCATATACTAAAGTCTATCTTAATAAAACTATGGATTTTATTAAGGACGATGGAGCAGGTGGAACACCGATGATTATGTCCTTAGACTGGGGAAGGGGAAATGTTAATATGGATAATTTATCCTGCGACAATATCTCAACTGATTTACTAAACAACATATCAGCAGGAGAGAATATAACTCTATCTACTGAGGCAGTCACAAATAAACTTATCATTACAGCAACTGGCGGTTTGAACTCATCTAATTTGAGTTTGGATAATCTGTCTATATCCAACGATTTAACGTGTGAAGGAAATATTAGTGTTGGATTACAATACACACAAGAAATTATTTTTATGAGTGCGAATATGGCGAATCAAAACTCACAATTTATATCAGCGAACACACAAGATACATATAATTTATTGAATCAAGATTATTCTATACAAGGAAGTCCAGGCATTAAATACCTCTTTTGTGACCATACCCTTGGAAATACCAACATATCTAATTTATCTGTTGATAATTTGAGCGTTAATAATATTATTTTTGATAATTTATCTATTGATAATTTAAGCGTTACTGATAGTTTCACTTGTAATGACGCTCAAATTGACGATTTATATAATTGCGATATGACGAACACTTTGAAGGCAGGTTCTAATATTTCATACCCTTTTATTACCAATTTATCCGTTGGATTTGATACAGGAAGTTTAGACACGACAATTCTTATGAACCCAAATATTTCTATGTATGGAATTGAACTACTACCTGACTTGTTTTTGAACCCACCTACCTTTGTAATGAACTTAGGAAGAGCGGAACTAACCGCTGCGAACATCTCCAATTTATCCGTTCAAACTGAATTTACAGCACCACTCGCCGAGATTACTAACCTGACGATTACTGGAGGTGGAACATTCAATCATAATTTAATAAATAGTATAACCCCAGGAGCAAATATGAGTATAGTTTCAGTCAATAACAAACCAAGAATAGGACTAAATCCAAATATAAATATATCTAATTTATCTACTATAAATACATCTGTTAATAATATATCGGTTTTAGAATCAATTACCGTTGGAACAGGTGGAATTGGAGGAGGTATTTATGCGAAGAACGGAACTGGCGTTTTTAGCACAGGTGGATTTTATTTTAATAATGCCGTTGATGGAACAGGAGGTAATCTAAATATTTTTTGGACTGGTGGGAATATATCAGCGTATGGAATTGGAACGCTTGACGGACACGATGTAAGACTGGCGAACGGATATAATACTGGAGGACTTGTGGTTGATGGAACTATAAATAATATAAATATGTCTAATTGTTCTATAACAAACCTAAGCGTCAATGTAGTTCAAAGTAGTTTAACAAATGCTAGTGTTATCAATACAGAGTTCCTAAACGTGTCAGGTTCGGCAGGGAATTTTTATGATGGATTAACCGTTTTCGGTTCAACTGGACTCCAAAATACATCTATTACTAATTTAAGTTTAGATAATCTAACCTGTGATTTAACAAGCAATCTAACAGCAGGGAGTAATATTACGATTACAAGTGTTGGAGGTAAACCAGTTATAGCGTCAAGCGGTGGAGGCTCTCTTCCAACAAACGCTTCTTTTGATAATGTTTCAATCTCCAATAAATTAACTGTAGTGGATAGTATCGGTTGTCAAACGCTTGGAGCAGATGGAAATATACAATCTAGTAATAGTTTTACAATACGGAAAGACGCTTTTACCGCACTAACTCAAACTATAAATGGAAATGAGTTTAGAATATCAACTACGAGTAGCAATCAGGATATTCGGTTATGTAATGCGACAGGAGCAGGAGGATTATTTTTTGATGCGGGATTAAATAATATTAGTATTGATAATTTATCCGTTGCGAACCTAAGCCTGACGAATTTAACGACTGACCTAACGAGTAATCTCACTGCTGGGACAAATATTACAATTACGAGTGTTGGAGGCAAACCCGTTATTTCTGCGAGTGGAGGAGGAGGTGGTGTGACTGACCCACTCAATTTATCCCAGTTGAACGTTTCTAACGTTTCTGTTGATGTAGATGTAACTATTACACGAGATTTAAACGTCCAAAGATATTTAGATAGTGGGCGACCGAGATTTATGATGTTGGCAAGGACAACCGCACTCGCTCAGACTGGAGCAGGAGAACGAACTATGGTTTTTGATACTAATTCAACAGCTCAAGTAGCAGGAGAATTCGGTGTAGCAAACGGAGGAGAAATACAAGTAAGCACTGGTGGTTGGTATAGGTTGAGCTGGTCTATTGGATTTATAAGAGCAAGTGGAGGCGATAGGTATTCATTCAGGTCATATAATATGACGAGAACTAACGCTGGAAGTTATAGTTTCGTTCAATTGAAAGATAGGATTGGTTCAATCGGTTACTGCCGTAGTTCCAGTCTAAATAGAGAATGTAGTTCTGTTGGGACTGTGTTGCGATACATACCAGCGAATGGTTGGGTAAGAATAGTTATAGGTGCGATGATACAGGGTTCAAGTAATTTTGCGAGTAGTTTTAACGGCACTAATTTAAGAGCATCATCTAACTTTATGGTGGAATTTATCAGTTCTGCCAGTGAAACTTAAATCTCTTGGTATAGTATAATGGACGAAGAACCGATAATTGAAGACACGGATAGAATCCCACAACCAGGCGATTGGGACTACGCCCCGACACTGGACGACACTATAAGGAAAGCACTTGTGGAAGGCAAGAGTATTTTTTGTGAGAATGAGGCAGTCAGCGATTTTATAAAACTAACTATACCTGACCTAGTTTGTAGTTATGATGCGACTGATTTTAGAATTTATGACTTATTGATTTTTTCATATGGATACATCAATAGGAAAGCTATGAAAGAAGGAGCCCAAGAATATTGGATTGAAATAAATTAATAAATTAAGCGATTTTGATAAAACTTTTTTCAAAAGTTTATAATATGTTAAGCAATTTTGAAGAAGTTAAACGGAAAGCAAAGGCGAAAGGATACAAAGAACCAATACAAAAATCAACTCGACAAGGCAAAAAATATATGATTAAGAAGGACAATAAAACAATCCATTTTGGAGCGTCAGGAATGGGAGATTTTACAGGACATAAAGATACTCAACGCCGTGCTAATTTCCGTTCAAGAAACCATAAATGGAAGGATGCCCCTAAATATACACCCGCAAGATTATCCTATGATATTTTGTGGTAGCCAAAACAGCCAAAAAATCCACTTCTCAAAACTTTTTTTTAGATTTTGAATTTTAGAAAATAAAAAAAAATCTCAAGAAAACTTTAAAATGAGTGGCTTTTGTGGCTTTTTGGCTGTTTCTCTTTCAACTCTCTTTCAATCTATATTTTTTATTGGCTTCTTATTTGACTGAAATGACTTATTTATTATTTTCTTCTTCTTCTTCTATAAAAAAAAATAATAAATAATAATACTATACTAATCTATATATAAATAATAAAAAAATAAAAAAATAAAATATAATACTATAATATAAAATGTATAACTCAAACAAATTCATAACTCAATATGTATCCATAAATACCAACACCGTATTAAATTACCCAGAGCAATTAACCAATGATAATATATTATCCGTCAATATCCCACAAGATATAGCAAGAATACCGAATGTTTCATTAAGCGTTGTTTCTTGTTGTGTCGCATCAAATGAAGAACTAGGTGTAGTAGTATTGAAGACCGATAATGTCGCTTCTAATTATGTTGGGAATGATAATCAAGGGTGTATATTATCGAATCTATATTTTAGTGGAAGAGCGCAAGGAGGTGGAGCCAATGACTTTTTCCATTACGCAAATATAAGCGAAATGGATTTATCCTACTCAAATTTAAACAAATTAAGAGTGTATCTGGAATATGAAAATGTTGCTGGTGGGTCAACAGAGAAAGTTGGATTAGACCCCGCAGGAGCATCAGCAATTACCGCAGAATTTTCAATTGTATTTAAACTTTGTTATGAAAATACCGAAGAAATCAACAAGCAATACAGAGAGCAAATTAACCCTCATCTTGTATAAGCAAACTCCTTAATGATTATAAGCATATTTATTATAATATTTTTTAATGTGTGTATTGTATCACAAATTAAAAAATAGTATGAAATGAGGTGTATTCCGCAATAATTAGGGTTGTTCCGTCATTTTATTTTTTATTTAAACACTTACGCTATATACGCCAGTGCCTCGCATATTCAAACTAATAAGAACAGTGAAGTTGGAGAAGAAGTCAAGGGTATAAGCACCATCCGCATCAGTAACATCGTATTTACCAAGAAATTGAACCGTTGAAGCAAGGGTGGAAATTCCCGAGTATATATGAGATGATTTACCATCGCTAATACCGCTTTCAAGTTCAATTGAAGCAACGAAGTATCCAATATCACTTCCAGTAGCAATACCATCAGCTCCCGCACTTCCAACAACATTTTGAGTAGATGCTACAACCATATAACCGACGTTATTAAGAGCGTCGCTTGGATTATTAGAGAAGAACATAGTATTACCGCCTGAAACAGCATTACCAGCGATGAAAGCATTATTTAATCCGTTGCCTTTTTGGAAATTAGCGAGGGAGTGGTCGGCTTGGAGAAGTTCAGCCATCGGTTCAGCACCGAATAATTTATCAGCCCTAATTGGACGAGCAGGATATTGTTCGCTGTTTATCAATAATGAATATTCAGTAATTCCAGCAGTATCTCTACCTCCAAGAGTTAATGATGTATCCTCTCCATTAGCAACATCTTGTAATCTATGAATTATAATAACTCTTTCTAAACTTGATACCGATATACCGAGATTCGCTGTAAGTGAAGTAGCCCCAGCCCCTTTAGTAGCAGTGGAGTTACTCCACGAAGTTGCAAGAATATCGTATCTACCGCCAGTCATAGCATCAACGGAGGCTTGAGCGGAAGGTGATAATTCAGTAAGCATCATTACAAGTTCAACATCACTAAGAGCATAATTAGGTATTCCTGCAGACTCTTTAAAACAATTTATCGCATCATCTAAAGTGAATCGCATTTGAATTGGTGAGAGAGAGAAGAGCGGGAAGAAGCGGTGAGGGGTGGATTGAGAGAGAACATTTAAAATTAGAGGTAGGCAGTAATCTCGTCCTGCGGGTTGAGGACCAGGTGTATATGTTTCTGTCCCCGCAGCGGGGGCAGCGGCGGTAGTTCCGCCAACCCACTCGCCTGAACCAGTATTTTGAATACCACAAAGAGATTTACCTACAGACGCTTTCCATTCGTGTGAAGCATCAGTATCTAACATCGCACAAGCAAGAACGTTGTATTTGTCAGTATCTTGAAGTTGCGCCCCAGCAGTTGAGATTTGTAATCTGCGGATTATGGAATAAGCACCAGGTCTGTCTAACCGAACATTCGCTGAACCAGCGTCTGCGGCTGCATTCAATTTTGAAGTATTTTTAAGGTTGAATTTTAAATAACATTGGTTAGAGTTGAAGTAAGTCCCAGCGAGATTTGCCGGCAAATCAAATTGGATTACATTTCCAGGAACGAAGGAAGTAGCGTTGGAAGGTGGAAGACGAACTCGGTAAGAACGGCTGGAAACGGCTCGGCGTTTAATATTGTTATAAGCGAGAGATTCACTAAAAATTTCGTTTGACATTTTTATATTATAGTGTTATATTTTATTTTTTAAATCCTAAATAATTAAAAATTAAAAAAAAAATAATTAAATGCCTTAATTAAATTGCCGATAAACCTTTACCTATTTTTTGAGATGCCTTGCCGACGGCTTCTAGACCCCCCGCAACTTCAGGCTGTCCAGCCATAAGAGCGATTGGTGCGAGGGCTTGTTCGATGACGCCTGATTTCATACCGAACCGACCTATCGTGTTTATTCCAGTTTTAATTCCAACCATATTTCTTTTGTTAAATACTTGTTTAACTCCAAATCCCATTTTATATTATATATTTTATATTTTATTTTTAGGTTAATTGTCCATTATTTATATTTTCTTCTCTTTCGGGTATTCCAAACTCTTGATAATAATAATCAATCGAGCCTTTCATTACTTCGGTAATATCAGGTGTTTTTATAAAATCTATCTTGAATACGACTTGAAGTTGATTCGGTTTTAATATTTCTCCTTTTAAATTCTGTAATCTAAATGTCAAAGAGTTAATACTTCTTCTTGAAAAAATAAATTTTAATACTTCGTTAGGTCTATATTGATTTAATTGACCTATAGGTGATATGATTGGAACTCGTATTAGCGTATTTGTTAATGTCCCTTGAGTATTTATATTATTGATTGTTATACTATCTAATTTTAACCCTACATATTTGTAACCTGTAAAATCAAAACTCAAAGGCATTATTAGTTGGTATCCTATTACTAACGCCGAAGCCGTTAATGAAAATTCCTTAGAGTTATTATCTTGGCGTGGTGCTCCTATCACATCTCCACACGAAGTAATAAAAATGCCTGTATTTAATAATGAAAATACATCGTCGCAAGTGAAAATAATTTTGTATTGGGTCAGGTCATATCGAGCCGTAATTGAAGTTGATAAAGAATTGAATACATTGACAAAACTACCTACATTATATATCCCTTCAGGAATGGTAACTATCTCTATTGAACCAAGAATGACAAATGTTAAAACATTATTGGAATCTGTAATATTAGCAAAGGTATTAGCGAAGGTCACATTTTGAACCGATAAAACAGCACTTAAACCTAACGGAACTTTTATTGGAGTATCTAAATTATACACGAAGTCAGGGTATCTACTCACACAATTTAAACTATCGGTATATATCGTAAATGATTGATTCGGTGTGTCTAACACGTAACTCATTTTATACTATAAGAAGAGTTAATTTTTTATGACTTGGTTCAATATGAATAAATTATGTTGGAGTAGATTTTTGGTTAAGTATTTTATCATATCCTCATAAGGTTTTTTCTCTTCAAAATCTTGGTCGAAGTCATAAGTCAATAAATCTTCCGTAAAATGAATGTAATTATTATAAAATTTTATCGTCTCAGGGTCAGTCTTGTTATGACTTACAACTATACAACCACAGGATAAAGCGTTATTGATGCGGTGCGTTTCAAATGAACCATCTTCATAATAATTGATGTTTAATACTATTTTGGCTTTCAATAATTCATTTTTCATCTTCTCCGCACTATCCAACGTCCAATCATACACAAATTTTATTGATTTATTTGGATACTTCGCTTTCAAATTATACTCGATAATCCGTCTGTTGTCCGTTGGTGTTCCTACAAATAATATATCCGTTGTTCTTTCCTCGTCAGCCATCATTTTCATAAATTCAAAATAAAAATGTGAAAATACCTTAATGTTTAATTTTTCCTTTAAATACTGAGTTGATGCGTAAGAGTAATCAAATACTATATTACGCCTCATCAATTCAATATAATAAGCGTTTTTCAAAAATTGACTTGACTTACTCTCCGTATTCATTATAATATAACCTATTCCTTTAATCTCCTTTTGGATTGATAATAATGCCTGTGGCTGTAGATGCCCACCATATACTATAAATAAATCATTCTCTTTTGCTTGGTAATCACCTTGGACTAAATCAATATTCAATTTCTTGGATAATACGATTGCGGGTTCGTTAAATATTTTATGATACACTATAATTTTTAATCTAGACATTCTCTATATATTATATAATATTTTATTCTTTTTATATTTTTTTTTATTATTTTTTTATAAGAAGAAGTAATAATAAATAATAAATATAGCCATTTCAGCCAAATAAGAAGTCAATAAAAAATATAGATTGAAAGAGATTTGAAAGAGAAACAGCCATAAAGTCATTAAAGCCACCCATTTTAAAGTTTTCTTGAGATTTTTTTTTTATTCTCAATTTTCAAAATCTAAAAAAAAATTTGTGAGAGTGGATTTTTTGACTGTTTTGACTTTATGGGTTTAGGGGTTTTACTGTTGTGGAACGACTTCGTGATTTGGCGGCGGCGGCGGCTTGTCTGGCGGCTCGGGCTTCTTCTTTGGTGAGTCCTAGCCTTTTTTCCGCTTTTGTTCTTCTAAATCTTATGTCTGTTTCTTTGACTGGTTCGAGTACCTCGCTTATTTTTTTTCCTTTACCTACCACTGGGATATAGTCATATGCTGTGCCTACTCTTATTGTTGGAACGGACTTGGAGCGTGTCGGGGGTGGAGCGGAACTGGAGCGTGTCTGTTTCTCTCTTAATGATTCTTGATGCGGTGATGAAGCAACGTTTGGATTATTGGCTACTGCTAAGGTTTCGGGTCTTCTCTGTGGTGCTACAAGGTCTGTAACCTGTTCCAATAATAATCTGTTTCTTACTGCTTCGGTATTTCTTATATTTACTTGGGCGACGGGGTCTTCACGGGGCATCGGTGCTGGTTGATATACAACGGAATTTGAACCCATAATTGGCGACGGGAACATTCCTGGAAGTCCTGCGGGTCGTCTTTCTCTTGCGATTCTTTTCGGTTTCTTCGGTTTCTTCGGTTTCTTTTTCTTCTTTCTTTTCTCGCTTTTTTTGGAATACATATACTAATTATCAATATTTTAATCCAAGTCAATATTTAACAAATTAAAATTTTTATAATACAAATACTTACTACTCTTCTTTAAACTCATATCCACAAACAAAAATGAATGCTTATCCTTCTTCTCGTCCTTTTGAAAAATATAATCTAATACTTGAGTTGTCTGCTTGGTGTCAAACGGAAACAACTCCTTCATTATACTATCTTGCTCGGGAAGGTTCTTCGGTCTAAATGAAACAAAATGGCTTAAATTATTCCTAATTCCCGTCGGCACATCTTTGAATCGCTGAACCAAGAAAAAAAACGAAGCGTATTGATGCCTTCTATTTTGACACATTTGGGTTAATTTTTTTTCTATATATTGCTTCTTACGCAGTTGAGAGCCAACATCATCAAATATTACAATGGAATTTAAACCCTCTTCCCTATTTCCCTCCAATATACTCTCTATTTCATTCAAAGCTTCTAAATCTAACTCTCTATACACCTGCCCTCCTGGAACTTTATTAAACGGGTCGTTCTTCATACTGCTTTTCGCCATTGTCGGCGACACAATATAGATTTTATCAAATACCTTCCTATAACTCTTTACTTTGCCCTTCTCTTTTTTCCGTGTCATCAACGAATACAACAAGGTGGTTTTACCGCTCCCGCTTGAACCGCTGATACACCAATTGAAACCTGAATAGTTCGGCAATGGGTCGGGTATTTCCTTATGTAGTGGTTTATCCAAGTGATTCTCGCTGTTTGCTACATCTAACTTATTTTGGCTTTCAGTAATTACAACCATTATATATTATACAGAGTTTATTTTTTAATTTAGAAAATTATCTAATGAATGATTGGTTAATGGATTCATACTATCACTTTCATAATCATAAATAACGCCACCAAATCCGTTTAATAACGCCTTTGATATAAGGTCGCCTTTTGTTCGGTGATGAACTACTTTTCCGTTAAATGCCTTCTTGCTTTTCTTGTCTAATTTATCATAAGTATCTTTGTGGAAGGCATTTGTCATTCCTATATTATATGTGTTTGCCGATTTAGTTTGCTTTAAAATAGAAGGTGATTTTGTTAATGCGTGTTGAATGACTGAACCTCCCAGTGAGTGTCCTATTAAATGATTGTCGCCTGTATTATTTCTATAAATTTCTTTAATGTCATTGGTTCGTTTTTTAAATTGTTTATCCGTTGATGAACTACCAATCGCCAGTTTAATATCGCTCATTAAATCTTTTTTTTTTGAAGGGTTCGTGCCTCTAACGGATATATAATTGGCGTTAGTTTCCGTATCCTTGAAGTGGGCTACGCCTCTGTTCGCTTTTTCCAGCGTGTATTTTGTATTTAATAATTCTTTTTTGATTGCTTCACCCGCATTTTCGTCATTATCAAATTTATAGTGTAAATTCAATAAATCGGCGTTCGTGAGATTTTTTTTCTTCATAATATTATAGTATAATGTTTTTTTATGATGTTTCTATTGTAATACCTACTTTTAATCGCCAAAAATTTTCAAAATTGATTGTTGAAAATATAAACTCTCAAACCTATCCAAGTATTAAGGAAGTTTTAGTCGGTGATGACGGCGATGAACCTTTAGATTTATCAGGGTGTAAGTATCCAATAAAATATATCAAACTACCTCGCATCTCAATTGGAATGAAACGGAATATAATGTGTCAGTCAGCAACCAGTCGGTATATAGCCTTTATGGATACAGACGATTTATACCACAACGATTATATATCTCAATCCGTCTATTCATTAAATATGACTGGGAAGCAATTATCAGGCTCAATTAATATGTTAATTACAGACCTTGAGAAGACATACATTCAGCAGTGTAATCAATTTATTATGTTAAACGAGGCTACAATGGTATTTGAGAAGGAATATTTTAAAACCCATAAATTTAGTTCTGTTAATTCAGGAGAAGGTCGGTTATTTTGTGAAGAGCAATATATTATCCATAATGATTTTTTAATGATTTGTATCGCTCATCAGGAAAACACGATTGATAAGAAAAATTGGCTTAAAGAAACTGCCGTGATTCAATATAATTTAGATGTTTATAAATCAAAAATTGACAAAATAAAAATGTAAGGTTATAATATAAAAAAATGGCTTATAATCCAGCAAAACCAAACCAAGCCCTCAGCGCACCTCCGCAAGTAATGCCTTATATACCGCCAGGTATGTTTATCGACATTGATGAAAAATTTTATTCCCCACCATCTAAGGAGTTAGTTTCGTTTGAAGGCTTTCCCCGTCAAGGAAAACCTCTTGAACCCTACACCGTGAATTACGGCAATGGAAGTTTCGTGGAACATCAAGCCCCTCTCGGCGGTGATAATTATGGTTCATATTTATTCAACCCAAAACCCGCTCCAACCATTGGCAGAGGCACAGACCGCTTCCATTAAAAAAATATAAATCTATAATATAAAATGTGGTCACAAGACATACTTGACGTTCTTAAGACATTACAAAAAAACTCAATCTCCTTTTCCAAATCTCATAAAAATAATTACTTCTATTACAAGAAACTTGGAGATTACTTTCGCCTTCCAACAATTATTCTTAGTTCATTCGCGTCGGTAATCTCCGTCGGTTTAAAATCCTATATTTCAAATCAAAATCACATCAATTTAGCAGTGTGTATTTTGTCATTGGTGGTCGGTATTATCAACTCCATTGAACTATACTTGAAGATACAGGATTTAATCGAGATGGAATTAGAAAAATCCAAACAATTTTATGAATTGGCGAGTGATATTTTTAAAGTCATTCGATTAGACCCCGAAAATAGACCTGAAAATGCGAATGAAACCCTAGATGACTTTTACAACCGATATATAACCTTATTTAACGATTCTAACTTAATCAAAAATATAAAGGACGAGATATTGACAATAGAAAAAAATAAAAATGTGCCGTCGTCGGCAACAACCATATCTTCTAATGCTTCGGCAACGTCCAGCGATAATTCCCCTCGTGTTTTGAACCAAATATTTACAGAAAATATTTAGACAAATTGGAACACTTGAGTCGGTATTCTCTCAGGTATTTTGACGGCAACTTCTTTTTTCGCTCTAGATTTTTTTTTAACAACGACTTCTTCTTCGCTTGATGACGAAGACGAATCGCTTACATATTCAACAACCTTTTTCGGTTTTTTTGTTTTTTTTTCTTTTATAATGGTTTCTTTAATTACTGGCTCGGCAATTTTAATTTTCATTTTCTCAACAAGTTCCGCTTTCTCCGCTTTTTTTCTTGCGAAGTTCTCGGCGCGGGTTTTACGCCCTTTTTCAAGTTGTAATCTAAGTTGCTCTCTTCTCTCGGCAGAGACCTCTTTTTTCACTTTACCTGTTTTAGTGAGTTTTACTTCAGGTTCAGTCGCAGGTTGTTCTACAGGCTCTTTGACTTTTTTCGGTTTTATAAGTTTTTCTTTTTTTACTTTTTTTATTTCTTTTTCATTATCTTCTACAATCTCTTGAATAACAGACTCTTCCGTTACTTGTTTGTTTTTTCCACGACCTTTACGTTTTGGAGGCTCAACTTGCTCAATTTCGCTTCCCGAAGAAGATACTTCCTCATCATCGCTGATTGGTGCTGATTCAATTATAGTTAGTTTTTTTGGCATTATATATTATTATAAATATTTTATTTTTAGGTGAAAATAAATATAAAAATATATTCCTTAATATATATAATGTTTAGAACAAAGGCAAGAATTACCGAAGTTAAATTAGAGGATTTAAATAATGAATCCGCCAAGCCCGAATTTACCGAAAGAGATGAACAACAACTCCTTAAGGATTTTAATTTTAGTAATCCCGAAGAAGAGGAGGAACTTCCCGTAGAGATGTTTTATTCTCCTTATGATGTGGATTGGTATAAAGACAAATTCCCAGGTTTTCCCGATGAGTATTATCAAATTTTAGTCGATGAGCATAAGAAGAAAGAAATAGAGTTGTTCCAAGAACTGGTTGATAATAAATTGGCGATTGAAGAAGAGAGTTTGAGCGAAACCAAGAACAAACATTATTAGTTATAAAATACAAGAAAATGACAGACCCCATTAAATTCAATAATCCATTCATCAAGCGTTTGGACTTTAAGCAAATCGCTTAGTGTTTTAAAGGGTTTTTCTTTATGTTTTGAGTAATGTGATGCGTAATACATCAAATTGAAGAAGTCATTATAATATAGTGTGCCTCTTTGGTTCAAATATATTTTTTCAGTCATTATTTTATATATGTTTTTTAATCCTTAAATATATATAAAATGTAATCAGCCAAAACAGCCAAAAATCCACTTCTCAAAATTTTTTTTTATATTTTGATATTCATTTTTAAAAAATCAAATCTCAAAAAACTTTGTGAAAAAAATGGCTTTTTGGCTGTTTTCATCATTTTTTAGTTTCAAATCATCTATTTTAGTATCAAATGTCAGTCAAAAATGGATTTTTAAATGGCTTTTTTCTATTTTTTTTGGCTGTTTGGTTCTATTTTTTGGCTGTTTTTTGACAAGTCCTTTTTCTTCTTATTCTATATTCTTATTCTATATTCTTCTTTTTATGACTCTTCTATAAAAAAAAAAAATAATAATAAATAAATATATAAATAATAGTAATAAATATATAATATATAAAAAATATAAATAGTAAAAATATAAAATGTTTACGAACGATAAAGAAACAGATAATTACGCAACGGATAAGGTTGGTTGGGAACTGATAAAGGATTATATTCCAACGGATAAAAAAATATGGTCACCGTTTTATTGTGATGGGAAGATGAAAGATTATTTCAAGGAGATGGGTTATGATATATATCACGAAGACAAGGATTTTTTTTCTTATGAACCTGATTATGATATAATTATAGATAATCCACCATTTTCAAAATTTAAGGAAGTTTGTTCCAGACTGAAAGAACTTAATAAACCATTCATATTAATTTTGTTTCCAAAGGTATTTACGTGTAAGTGGTTTCAACATTTATTTGCCGACGAATTACAAATTATTATTCCCAAGAAGAGGCCGACCTTTACACATTTGACAAACGGCAAGACAAATTACACGCCTCCATTTGGAACATTTTATTTTTGTTGGAAAATGAAATTAGAGAAAGATTTAATTTTTTTATGAAAAAATATATAAAAAATAGACATATAAAAATATAAAATGAAAATAGATAAAATGAATTGGGTAATGATACCGAAAGAAATAATGAAACAAGAACTCGTCGACGGATATTATGAGAAGGCATTTTTAAAAAAAAATATAGATATGAGTAAGAACATTTACATTAGAAGAGAAGGATATTTGTATAGGCGTTATAATTCTAAATACGGGTGTATTGAGAAGGAGCAACTACCTCACAGATGTAAGGATTATTACATTTGTGATGTGTGTGAATTGGTTTATAGGATTGGGTCTATGAAATACCATCTTGAAACATCAAAATATCATTCAGTTTAGTAATAACCGAACTTTTTCTACGTCCATCTCGTCAATCTTCTTTATACTCCGTTTTATTTCTTGAGCCTTTTTTATCATTTTTGACATCCATATTCTAAAATATAGTTTTTTGCCTTCTTTAGAAGAATCTCGTCCGTTAAAATTATATATCTCCGTTTGAAAAAATGTGGGTTTAAATACATCTCCATATGTTGGAACTTCTATATTTAAAAATTCTTCCATATCTTCAAAATGTTGGCGGAATATTCCATCGTATCTCTCAAATTCCGCCAACGTTTCAGCGTATTCTTCGGGTGCTTGTTCCCTATCTTCCCTATCGACATCTTTGAATCCTCTGTATATTCCTTGAAACTGTCGGTATTTTTCCGCTTCTCTTTCGGCGTAATATTCAATGTCGGCTTTCAATTTTTTTTTTTGTTTATTTAGTTTTTTCATTTTTTCCTTTTCTTTTGCGTCGGCTATGTCCTTCAGCATTTGTTCCGTCGGTCTTATAAAATCTTGTATCATCGAACCCAATTCAATCGGCAACGCTCCTAATGTTCCAATATGCGGTATTCTAACAGGGGGAGCGGGTAATACCCGTTTGTCGGCTGAAGTATAATCGGCTGAAACCTCTTTCACTTGTTGTTTTACTCTGTAATCATTATTAGGTAATCCGTCGCTAAATCCCGTTCCTGTTCTAATACCTGGCGGTATTTCATCGTCCTCTACAGGTTCTCTATTCATTCCTATATAACCTTTTTTTTTCTTGGGTGCTTTTTTCTCGGGTGCTTTTCCTTTTTTGTATAAATTATCTTTTTTGATTTCACAAACTGCACAACTCCACGTCATTTTGTGTTTCGCCATATGTGCTTTGACAAACTCGCTGTATTTTGACATTTTTTATATTAGTATCTTTAGATTTTATTTTCATTTATTAAAATCAAAATAAAATCTCGAATAGGGTGTGTCTCTTTATTGATTTAGTAGTGCTTCTTGTTTTTTTTTCTTTTCCAATGCTCTTTTCGGGGCAACCACATTCTTGTAATATAATTTTTGTCTTTCTCTCAATGCCTTGTGTTTGTCTTCGTCTTTGTATACACGTTCCAAGTATTCTTTTTGAGTTTTATTACGTTTGAGTTTATTGGACTCTTTTTGTTGATATTCCTTGTAATATTGCTTTTTGTAAGCGACTAGTTCTAACGCTCGTTTAATTTCTTCGGGTGTTGCGGATTCCATTTTATATATTATATGGTATATCTTTATATCAGTTTATAAAAAAAATAAAAATCTATAATATATATATATACATATTTTTTAGTCGCTGTCATATTCCATCTCTCCGTCATCTCTCGGTAATTCCTTGTAATATCTAAGGCAACTTCTTAGATTGAGTGTTCCTAATTGGACTCGGTCGCACCATTTTTTTCTAAAAATCTCGCTGGTTCTAAGGTGTTCCCCTAATTGTTTTTTCGTTTTTTTATCTTTTTTGTCGCTGTTAAAATAATAATCGCTTCTTTTATATACTTCAAATATATCTTTGAGTTGGATAATGTCATTTTTATCATCGGTTTGAATGTAATGTTCGTTCATAAATTCGTTGATTGAATCGCTGGACGCACAATATTCCGCTGTTCTTTTCTTAATGCTTTCGGGCATCAGTTCATCTAAGGTTTTTGCCGATTTATATTTTAGTATAACTCTAAATAACGCTGACCGATGTTTTTCTTTGAATTCTTCCGTTGAATAATACTCATTTTTTTGGAATGTATATTCTTCTTCTGTTTTTTTTCCGTATAATTCCGTGAATGTGCTTCTAAATAAAACATCGCATAAACGGCGTGTAACGGATTTGTCAATGACTACATCTAATAAGGGACGGGTATTACACTCTAACATTAGAAGGCTTTTTAAACGCACTTTACAATCGTTAGAGTGATTGAGTCGAGCGTTGAGTTCCGCACCGCCTGTGAGTTCTTTAATCGTTCCAAAATTAAATTTTGTTCCTGTCGAAGAACTAGGCTCTCTCATCAATACAAATCGTTTGTGATTCATATTGGCTACTTCAGGATTACCACCTGACTTCAACGGATTTAATACTACGCTATTGGGTGCGATGTATCCGTATCCACCTTGTAGGGACAAAAACAATTCATTTAATAAGCCTTTGCCGTTGCCACCACAGCCATTGGCTAGGAAGAATCGGTGATTGGTAATACCGACCATTCCGTTGTATAAAACATTCATATAAAATATTTTTTCTTCTTCAATTGGGAATATTTGTGATATGACGCTTTCTACCGTTTCTAATTCTTGTTCTGTGGGTTCTGTGTAATTAAATTCGGTAGAAAGCGTCAGGTAGTCTTCTTGAACTGGTTTGACAAATTCATTTTTTTCTAAATCAAAAATGCAATTCTTGAAACAATATAGATATGGTTTTTCTTCCCATTTAATGTCGTTGTCTGCTATTTTGAGTTTGATGACTTCGCTAAGTGCGTTAATAGGACCGTTATTTAAACATTTTTTTTTCAATTTTTGTAAGAATTTAATTTTTTTTGTTAATTTATCTTTTTTATCTTCGTCGGTATTTTCGGCTAATTTAGCATTTGAATGTTCTATAATATTATTATATTCAACGGATAAATTATCCATAATATCTCTTTTTACTCTTAACGCATCTTTTCCGTTATTTTCCCAAACCAATCCATTATAATAATAATAGTCCCCTTTGCAGTAGATGTGATTACTGCCGAGATGTTTTACAAAGAAGTCGCCGATGCTGGAGTCAGTATCTTCCAAATTTACTATTATTTCTTGACTCCTGTTAATAATTTTTTTGTATTTTTTTTCATTACCTTTTTTAGCGTAATAATAAAATGTTGCTTTGTTAATACCGCCTTTTTTGTTGTCATTAAAATACCGAACGAAGTCGTCTTCATTATATTTAGACGAACGCTGACTAATATACCGAGCGAGGTCAATATCAACAGCCCATATCAACTTGAGCCACACATCATAAGTATCTATGTCGTTAATATCTATAAGGTCTGCTAATTTATGGTCTTCTGTTTTTTTTATTTTAGGTTCAGCCACAACAGCCACTTCAGTCGCTTCATTTTTTTTTTTTGGAGGCTTGACTGAGTATCCACTTGAGAGGTATGTTGTCGCTTTTTCCAATTTTGATTGGTGCAAAAAATCCTCAATATTGCCTTGTTGAATCTCGTGTATATGAGGTTTTGTTTTTTCCGTTTGATAAGGCAACCTGTATAAGCCTTCTCTATATACTGACGTATCAAATAAGTTGTCTGTATTTATTTTTTTTATTTCTTCTTTTAATTCTTTTAGGTTATTCATTTTAATAGAAGGTATGGATAAATGGAGAGATAAACCTTCGTTTGTTTTTGTTTGAGTGAATGAGAGTTGCGTCGGGTCTATCTTAAAATGAGTGATTAACTTTTGCTTGACTTGTTCTACTTGCTCCTGTGTCGCTTTATCTACATCGGTAAATACCATAGTTGGTATATCATCCTTTAAGTGTAAATGTAAATTCATATCTTTTTTTTCTTGTAATATACTTAAAGTTTTATCGCAATCATAATATGGAGATGTGTATTTCCCGTTTGTTTTTTTAGCGTTTTTGTAATCTTTAATTGATACAGTAGTCATTTCACTATTTATATATATATATACACAATTATCTTTATGTTTCAATTTTTTTTTTAAATAAAAAATAATATTTAATAAAAAAATAATGAATAAAAAATTGATTTAAAAAAAAAATTGAATTAACAAATAATTTTTTTGGTGATATTTAAATTATAATTTTGTTCTAATACGGGTATGGAAGTTCCTCGTAATTCCCCGATTTTTCTAATTTTGGCTGTATCTTCGTTTTTGTAATGGTAATCAATCACTAACTTACATATTTCATTTTCTTTCAATTCCAGTATGAGGTATTTCCGTAATTGATTAAATAGGGTGTGCTTGTCTTGTGTGAGTATAAATTCGTCAGGGTATTTATTATAATAGACTTGAACTATTTTTAAAAATTTTTCATTTTTGATTTTATTTTTTTTTTCTCCGTAGGTCTTGAATGTTTTATAATCTCGTCGAATAAACATAATGTTTTCTTTATTGATGATAAGGCGATTTCCTTCTCCGTCATCTTCTTTTAATATCTTAACATTGACATCGGCATTACGGCAACAAAAATGGAAAAATAGAAAATTGATTATATATTTTATACACCTTGTTTTATCTATTTTGTCAAATATATTGAACCCATTATTTGCTATTAAGTCATATACGTCTTTTAATTCTTGTTTCATTCGTTTATAATCTATTCCCGTTAATTCCTTTTTTTTCTCTTGTAGTTTATTACATTTATACGTTGTATTTTTTTTAGTTAGTTCGGTTCGGTAATTGAGGAAGTCATCAACATTGAGTTGTTTCACTTTATATAATACTATAATTAGATTGAGGCAGAGTAATTTTTGATTGGGGGTTATGAAGTTTGCGTTGACATTAAATTTTGCTTCCAAAGAGTTGCGGTCATCAATAAAAAAATCAAAGTTAATACTTTGAAGTTTTTTATAAGCGTAGCGGTATATTTTTTTTGAAGTTTCTTTTATGGGTAAATTTTCAATCAATTCCATTTATATATATATTTATGTTTTTTTTCTTTAAATGCTTTTTTTTTAATTAAATTAGATGGAGCAACTTACGGTTTGTTCTTGTTGGGACATCATAAGGTCAAATTTCTCTATTACATATTCAATCGCCAGAAATGTGTATCGGGTTGAGATGGGATGCTGGAATCCCCTGAATGCCTTGTAATCCGCAAGGGCGTATTCGTTGCTGAACTCGAGTTCCTTCTGGCGATTGAGTAAATAGATATTTTTCTTGAATGTCGCCTTACTTTCCTTGAGGTCATTACGGGCAGAGTCAATCTTCTTGATGAAGGTTGCCTCGTTGTCCGTTGTAGTCCTCTGGGTAGTCTTGCTGAGTTTCTTGGTTTGTTGGATTTTCCAACACTTGGTGGTCGCCTGATGTTCCTTGAGTCCCCTCTTAGCGATTACGCAATCACACTTGGGGCAAGTAATAGACAGACCGACTTTGAGGCAATAAGCTTCGTCCTTGACAATTTTCTCCTTGTTTACTGTCATTCGGGTGCGACGTTCGTGGTGTTGAACTACTGGGTTTTGGTAAATCACGTGATGAATCACTTGACTTACTCCGCCTGTCCCCTTGTAGTCATATACTTCCTTGAGTGAGTCCATAAGGGCAAGGTAATCCCCCTCTGGAATTTTATCACTGACTTTCTCTACTATCTCCATCATCTTAGTGAGAGTGTCAATGAACCCTTTGGATTCTGCCTGGGCGACTGCCCCGATGTTGGAATTGCGAGTGTTCGACATTTTGTTGGTTTGTTGGTTTTGTTATGCTTTAGTATTATACAGCCACAATTATAAAATAGTTTCAATTTTTTTTTTAAAAGGGGTGAACGTAAGGGGGTGGGTTCTAGGGTTTTGTGTGTAGGTTTTTCCGTACTATAATAATCTATCTATTTCTTTTTTTTTTTTTTTTTTTTCATATAATAATAAATAATAATAATAATATATATATATACTATAGTATATAGTAGCCAAATATAAGCACAGCCATAAAGCCATAAAGTCATACTATTTTAAAACTTTTGATGAGATTAAAAAAATATATTTTTCAAAATCTACAAAAAAATTTTGTGAGACGAATTTTT
>WLWF01001272.1_pt1 | contig 21333 bp, 37 predicted proteins | sample 6718331 | NCBI WGS metagenome assembly WLWF01 (sample SAMN12718692, study PRJNA515312) | sponge metagenome | isolation source: marine sponge | host: Mycale hentscheli | place: New Zealand: South Island, Marlborough, Capsize Point | collected 2003-05-01
CTTCGTTGATTAGGTTGAAATATTCTTCACTCCCATATCTATATACATTCTCATTTAATGGGATTTGATTATCTAAATGATATTGTAATCCTTCACTAATCATAACATCGTAGTTACTTAAAACCATTCTGTTGATGTTTAATGATTCATTCTTTTTAGATTTTCTTTTTTTAGGTTTATACCCTTTTACCTTAATTGGGCTAGGAGATTGTCCTTTACCTGATTTACCATCATTCTTTTCTTTATCTCTCTTTCTTCTACAAGCTGAGTCTTTAGCAGATTGTGACATATTAGAAGCTACACTCTTTGCTCTACAAACAGGATAACCACCTTTGTCAGAATCATCTCTACCACAAGCTGGATGTCCTCCACCTTTCTTCTTTCTACAAATGTTTACCCAAGGTCCTTGTGGTTGTTTAGAACCCTTCTTTTTCTTTTTAGTTCCAAACCAAGTAGCCAAATCTTCATCTAATCTATCAACAACTTCAACATTTTCTAAATCAAATGCCTCTTGCGATTTTTTTTTAACGTTTTCGATGATTTGTTCTTTTGTAAAGGTAATAGATTCATTCTTTTTACCACTACAATATTTACCACTACATTTTTTCTGACCATCTAAACCAGCAATCTTACCTTTACATACTTGTACCGCATATCCATTAGCGTAAGCAGATGGATAAACATCATATTTAGCCTTAGCTGCGTTTTTACCTCTAGCACATAATGTAGTGCTCTTCTTTTTCTTCTTTTTCTTCTTTTTAGCTTCACCTAAAAGAGTCTTTAATTGTTCTTCTGTTAATTTAATTCTCATATCAAATCTGTTAGTTTTAATTCATCACCAAAAAATGCATCATAATCTTGTATTGACTCTGGAGATACCATTTCATCTATTTCATCATCATTAATATATTCATTAACAACGAATCCATGTTTTTGTTCTTTATCCCAATAACCTAAGTATTCACCATCTTCACCAAATGCGATAACTTCATAACTACTAGATTCAAATCTAGGGTCACTCGTTAAATTGTAAATACCTTTAATCCAAGTATCCCTATCTGAAACACTTTCACCAAACTCTCTCATTAAGAGTCTAACTTGTTCTTCTGTAATTAATACTTTCACTATAAAATCTGTTCTGATTGTATCTCAACAATCTCATTTTTATTATAATTATAAATATTCGTCAAACAATAAGATAACTTACTATCTGTTATTTTTGTCATATTTTTTAACCCCATTATATCTTCCATAGATAAATGGTATATATCATCCATTGTATTATTAATTGAATTAAACTCTGTTTGTTTAATTTTATTAGTTGATACATAATATTCATAGTACACATCAACCATTTCTCCTCCGTTATATTTAACGAAAAAGATTTTATGAATAAAAAGAGGAAGAGTTAATAATCTCTTATTGTTCTTCTTATTCCATTTACTCATAAAGGTCAGTCTTACTGCTTCGTTTAACGGATATCCCGTAAGAGTTAAATAATTTATAGCCTCAATAATTGACATATTTTTTATTACTCTTCTTACTTTGGATACTAGTATAGATATGAGTTTTTCTGTACTAGTCCCTATTACCGACCTAATCTTCGCCTTTTCCATTTTTTTTAAATTTAAAAATGTTGTTATACAATAAATTAAAGAACTTACTTTGTTATAGATAAATATCTATATTTTAAATAAAATGTGGGTTTATACCCTATTCATCTGATTTTTTATTTTTCCCAAATACCTTTTGAGCACTATCTATACCAAATGAACCTAATACTATCCATAAAAAAGAATTATAGATGTATTCATTGATTACTAAATCTTTACCAAAATATCCTGTGACTAAATCAGCAATCGCAAATAAAACCATTATTACAAAAGAACAAAACCCTACAATAGATTTTTCATTCCAATCATTACTATCTTTGAATATAGTATAGAAATCTTTTAACTTTCCCATAATGTTGTTTTTTATTGTTTGTTATTATTACATAAATATCTAAATAAATTTAAAGGACATAAAAAAACCCCATACTTTCATATGAGGTATTTTAAAGGGCTAACATAGATGTTTTTCCACCACCTTATTTATAAAAATAAGGAAAAAATAGTGGACCCAATCGGAGTCGAACCGATGTCCTGCCATAGTCGTAGAAGGTTTTCTACATGCTTAGTCAGTTTTTCTAAACTAACAAAATATTAAGTTACCAACATTAACAGAGTGGTTACTTACAATCCACTGCTAACCTACTTAAAGGACAGATTAGATATCCTTTTGTTTGTATTAATCGATTAGGCTAATACTACCTCTTTTTGTGCAACTGAACCTACTGATCCGTTCTCAAAAATGTTTGTGTTAAAGGCTAATGCCAATTCTTCGTTTCCGATTAAAAAGTGTTTAAGATTAACGCTCTTACACGACATGCTTCATCTTCAATGATTCTACCCAGTCAATACCAAGTATGGGCCCATATTTTCAAAGAACTATATTAAATATAAATATTTATTTTTTAATAAGAAAGTATATTTATATAGTGTATGAAACTTTCTTTAATAAACATATTGAATGAGTCCAAAAAAACTGAATACGAATATCAAATTCGTAACATAGGTGGAGATATATTCTACAAAAAAGAAAAAGGTGAAGATACTTGGTCTTTTACTGATGAAACAGACTTCTATAAAAATTCTAATTCGGAAAATACTATAGAATATATTGAACCAGAAAAAAAGAAAGGGGCGAAGATAAGACAAATAGAAGTCAATCAAGACTTAGATTATAAAAAGAACCCTTTAGAGACTTATAAAAGATATTTAGAAAATGTAATCCCTTCTAACTTTAGTGTTGATATAGTTAATGGGTCAATTAAAATAACAAATAAATAAATTACTAATTATGAATGATAAATGTAAAAACCCAAATTGTCCTTGTGAAAATTGTAAATGTGGTGAAAATTGCCAATGCACATCTGAAAACAATTGTGGATGTAATTAATAAAAAAACCCATACAAATTAATGTATGGGTTTAAAAAATGTTGTATATATTTTAATTAATTATTAACCTCTAATAATTGTTTTACCACCTTCGTCTTCTCCTTTTTGGAGTTTATTTAATTCTTCTTTAAAGGAGTCTATTGTTTTTGCTAAATTTTCGTTTAATTCCATTATTTTTCTATCTAATTTATCACATCTAGAATCAACAAGGCTAACTATTTCTTTATCGTCTTTATGAAATACTTTAACAAGTGATTCTAATTCTCTCCTTATATTCTCATCATCTTCAATAAGACTTCTATGAACATCTTTTAAATTATCATTAACATCTCTAATAGAAGATTCTATTAACCTCCCAGAATAACCTGAATCTTCAGATATTTGATTATAAATGTCATTTGTCTCTTTTTCGTAAGTAACAACATCAACCTTACTTCTCAACTTTCTAAACATAACCACAATACTTGTAAATAATGCAACTACACATAGTGTTGATAAAACTGATACCATAATTATCATTTCCATAACTTTTCTTTTTTTACTTTATTTTATTATTTATACAACATTTTTTTCTTCATTTAATAATTCTTCTGCTTCAGATGTCATAAGTTTTGCCACAGAATCTGGATTTATATCATAATTCATAATCAATAACTCAGTCCCTTTGTTTTGTTTTACACCTTTCTTAGCTGCCGCAGCTTTTGCAAAATCTTTTTGTTCCCATATGTATTTGTCTTTTGGAAACCATTCACTTAACTGAGGGAAGTCATAATAAGATAAACTCCATTTACCTTTCATCTTCTTCATTACATTTGCAAGTCTTTCGTGATCACCACTATCAAAATCATGGTTGGAGTAGTAATTTTCTGTCTTCCAATATGGTGGATCTAAATAAACGTATGTTGTTGGGCTATCATATTTCTTAATGATATCCTCAAAGTCCATATTCTCAACATAAGTCAATTTATCAAAATACTTTTGGTATTTTTCATTTTTCAATTTGTTTAGGAAAGCATCAAACTTACAATTATACTTACCCTTCAAATCTATAAATGATGATGTCTCTGGCTTACTACCACTAAACACCTGTGTAACTACATAGATATATTTCTTACCCATCTCAAAGTTTGGGTTATCAGCATCAAACTCAAAATCTGATTCAAAAGCTTCTTTCTGATATCTCTCAAACCTTTCCTTGTGTTCAACTGGTGTGGGAAACTCACCCTTCTTTTGTCTAGGTGTGTCTTTAAGATATTCATAAAACTCTTTGTATTGTTTAATACAAGCAAATAAATTTGCATTTAACTTATTAAAGTCATTATAAACAACTTTCTTTAGGTTTGTATATTTGTCTATATCTAAACAAAAGAAAACCCAAAAGGCTCCACTAAACCCTTCTACATAAGTTTCTGTATCATAAGGAATATAATCCTTAATCCATTTACCTATACGGCTCTTCCCGCCAATGTATGAAAACATATCTATTCTTTATTTTTTTTGTTATTATAATGTGTTAAAATAAGCATTTCTACAAATTGCGACTTATTTTTAACACCATCAATAAGTTTATGTATTTCTGGTGATAAAGTCAATGAGAGAGCAATTTTCTTATCTTCTTCTTTTAGTTTAGGTCTTCCCATAATAATTTTTTTATATAAATATTATAAAAATAATATTTTTACTCATTTCCTTATATTTATATATAAAGAAAGATATGGTAAAGATATGTAGTTTATGTGGAATAGAAAAGAGTTTAGATGAGTTTCATAAGTTTATTCATTCAAAAGATGGGTATCGCAATAGATGTAAAGAATGTAGAAAACCAATCACTAAAAAATATAGAGAAGAAAACACTGATAAAGTACGTGAATCTCAAAAGAGGTATAGGGAAGAGAATAAAGAATTAGTAAAAGAAAGAAAAAAAGAATATTATGAAAATAATAAAGAAAAAGTTTTAGAGAAAAATAAAGAATGGAGAGAGAATAACCCAGATTATAATAAAGAATACCTTAAAAACTATTACCAACAAAATAGAAATAAAATATTAGAAGAAAAAAAACAATGGAGAAAAGATAACCCAGAATATATGCCCGCGTATATGAAAAAATATAAAAGGGATAACAAAGAGAAGTTTATTGAGTATAGAAAGAGTGATAAGTATAAGGAATGGAAAAATGAATACACCAAAAAACATAGAGAAAAATACCCACATATCTACGCTTGGAGAACAATATTAAATAACACCATTAAAAGGTTTGCCACATCAAAAGAAGGTACCACAAATAATTTATTAGGGTATAGTGCGGAACAACTTAAATTAAGATTAGAATGTCAATTTAAGGATGGTATATGTTGGGAAAATTATGGGGAATGGCATATAGACCATAAAAAACCAGTTTCATCGTTCCCACCAGATACTGATATGTCAATTGTAAATGCACTATCTAATCTTCAACCATTATGGGCTTATGATAACCTTTCTAAAGGTAATTCAACCAAATAAAGTTTATTTTATAAGATATTAAATCGTATATTTAGGGTAATAAAAAAAAATAACTATGAAAAAATTACTATTAATTATTGTCACATTATTATCACTAAATGGGTATTCACAAATAACATATACTGATTTAGAAAAAGAGCTATTCAAAACTTTTAATGAATATAGAATTAGTCTAGGTAGAGATTCTGCTATTTACGATAAAGTAGATAGTGATAAATGTAGGATTCACTCAACAGAAATGAAGAAAAAAAAATCACTCTACCACTCAGGGGTTGGTGGTGAGATTTGTATGATAAACCATTTAGATGATCACACACCAAAAAGTTTGGCCAAAGACATTTTAGACCTTTTTCTTACATCAACAAAAGGTCACAAAGAAATTATAGAATCGTGGAATACATCAATATCCGTTGGTATAAGTATGGACTACCCTAATAATCATGTTTATATTACCATAAGGTTTGGTTGGTTAGGAGATTTTTAACTAGTAGGGAATGGGTTATTAAAACACCTTTTAAAATCTTTTTTTTCCATAGATAAAGTTACACCCCCTGTTTTAAAAAATACTTCTTCACCTGTCTCTCTAACGTTAGATATATCCCAATTAATGATAATACTTTCATTAATCAGGATATCTCCTTCGTTTGGGTATCTTATATAGACACTACCACCCATTTTACATCTGTGATGCTGCGAATTGCTGTGCTCTCATTTGTTCCTTCACACTTTCAACTTTATCTAATAAAAAAGTTCTATCCTCAGTTGTTAATTCTGTAACTTCTGCCCATCTCATTCCTAATACAGAAAAAATCTCCCAATTCTGCTCTTGTGTTGTTAATGTAGCATCTGTAGCCACTTTGTTAATTACTTCACTCATTTTCTTTCGTTTTTATTTATTTATTATTAATTTATATACCTAATTAGTAATTTAGCGTCCATCTCATAGTGAAAATCAGCTTCACCCATATCATTCACTGGTACCTCAAATCTAATATTATGTTCTTCATCTTCAAACATAATAATTGTTTTATAATACGCAACACCTAACCTTATAAAATCTAAATACGCTTTAGGTTTTTGTTTGTATAACTCTTTTTTGACATCATTCTTTTCCATAATACTATGCCTTCACTACTTTAGCTGCTTGTTTAGCTAAATCTTCTTGAATCTTCTTTTCCTCTAATAAAGAACTTATAGTTTCTTTAATACCTAAATATGTATCAATATCATGTTGTCTTAAAACACCACTAAATGTTGTTACATCAGGTTTTAATATATTAACCTTATCTTTATCCATATCATAATGGACTTGCGCCAATAAATCTTTAATGATATAATCCTTTTGGGTATCACTTAATTGATCAAAAATAGGTTCGTTAACCTGAATGATAATATCATAGTTAGTCATAAACTTAACTATATCCTGCGCTTTACTAACTTTTCCGGGTGTATCTTTTAACCCTTCGTTAGATAAAATTTTAACCCTTAGAAAACTAGGTATTGAGCTGTCTCCAATGTGTGTGTTGAATAATCTCAATGTGTCTTCGTAAACTTCTTCAAATTTTGCCATACTTTTTTTATTTTATTTCTTCATAATTATAATCAACTTCTTTCAAGTTTTCAACCCTTTCTTTATATTCTTCTGATATTTTCTTCGGAACTTCTAACCAAGTCTCTATAATTAAATCACCTCTATGAGGTCCATTACTATATAAACCTTTACCAGGAACCCTTAAATTTTCACCTATATCTGTTCCTTCTTTAATATTGATTTTAATCTTCCCATCAATGGTAGCCACTTCCATAGATCCACCTAAAACTAATGTGTGATAAGGTATCTTTAATTTATGTAATAAGTCATCACCATTCCTAATAAACCTTTCGTGTGGTAACTCTACAATCTGTATTATTAAATCACCTGCTACACCATTTCTAACAAAATCACCAGAACCCCTATTCACCATCATTTGTCCATCATGCACACCTTTAGGTACTCTAACATCAATAGTTTCTTCGGTTAGATTGGCACCTTTACCATTACAAGTACCACAATTTGTTTTTAATGTTTTACCATTACCACCACAACTAGGGCATTGTGTTTGTTGTTCCATCCTACCAAAAGGTGTATTAACCACTTGTGATACTACACCACTACCTTTACAACTTCCACAAGTTTGAGTTTCTCCTCCTTCTCCATTACAAGGTTTACATTCCTTCATGTGTCTATACTTAAACTTCTTATTAACACCTTCATGTATTTCTTCTAATGTTAAGTTTAAAGTAATTTTAAGATCCCTACCTTTTGGTTTTCTAACTTGATTTCTTCTTCCACCACCAAAAAACTGACTGAATATATCATCCATACCACCACCAAATGGATTTCCACCACCGAAAGGGTTACCATCAGCACTTCCATACTGATCATAATTACTTTTCTTCTCTGGGTCAGATAATACAGAGTAAGCTTCAGCAATTTCCTTAAACCTTTCTTCAGCTTCTTTATTATTAGGGTTTACGTCAGGGTGATATTTTTTAGAAAGTTTTCTATAGGCTTTCTTTATCTGCTTTTCGTCAGAACCTTTATCTACCCCTAATATGTTATAATAATCTTTTGACTCTTTCATTTACCCTTATCATTTAATAAACCCAAAATTATTTACTGACATTTCCACTAATGTATTCCAATACCCAAATGACCCATTCTTTATCTCCTCAAAATCAGTCCATTTAACAATGTGTGGTTCATCCGTTTCTATTTCCCCTTCATAGTCTTTAACGTAGTAACTATAAGACATATTACCCCCTCTATTCATTGACAATACTTGAAGTAGGTTAGTGGGTTTAACAATTAAACCTGTTTCCTCTTTAATCTCACGACATATTGCCATTTCCAATGAATCGTCTTTGGTATCTACCCAACCACCAGGAAGCGAAAAATCATTATGATCGTCCTTTCTACTTACTGCAAGTACTTCATTCTTATCATTTAGAATAACCGCAGTTACTGAGTATTTAATACCTTCCATATGTTTATCTCCTATTAAATTTATCTGCCAATTTATTAATAGATGCTCGCATTTGTTCCGGTGTGGAATCTTTATGTTTGTCTGGGTTTTCCTCTTCCTTAAACTTATACCAATCACCCATATCAATGTCCGATGATTTCATCTTTCTTTCTTGTTTTTTTATGATTGAGTATTCTATAAATAAAGTATTTCCTTCTTTCGCTGGTGATACATCGTAAACATAGAAACCACCATCGTAATCACCACTATTCTCCTTAGATAATTTTTTGTGTTGTTTAGATAAAAACCCAATCAATGATATACCATCTTTTACAATCTGAGTTTTAGTTTCCCAATCTTCACCAAAAGGTGTGTCTACATATATTACTTTCATACTAACTATCTTTATTGTCTTCTTTAATTTTTATTAAATATTCTATGACTTTTTGAGTTTCTTTAATTCTACCCTTAAATTTTTCTTTCCTATCTTCATTCAAAGGGTGTCTTTCTTTATATCCATTAGGAATCCTTATCTTAACCATTTCTGTCTGTAAAATCCTACTACCCATATCTTCTACTAAGTCTTTCAGGTATTTCAACTCTTTATCTAAAACCCTATGTAGAATTTTAACATCTCTTTCATAATATTTAGTTTCCCTTCTTTTACTATAATTTATAGTCTTTTTTTCTAAATTAATGCTGATTTCTTTTTTAGATTGTAGCGTATATATCTCTTCCATAGATTAAAATATTTATTTATAAGTCAATTATAGTTATTTTTAATGTTAAAGAAAAGAGATGGAGTATAGGATTGTTATAGCAAGGAACAATAAAAAGAAAAAAACTTTACATACGGGTAATAATTTACACAATGCCAAAAGTAAGTTTTTCTCTTTAGTGGATAAGAATGTTGTCTTATTCCCTAAGTCTTACACATCAATTAAAAAAACTAAACCAGTGTTATATGAGATACTTCTATTAAAAGAAAGAGAAGAGGGTGATGCAGAATTTTATGGTAGGGATGAAATAGGTAGAACAACACCTATAACGACAAAAAGAAATAAATGGACTATCGTAGAAAAAAGACCTTACTACTATGAAGAAAAGTTTACCATATTTGGATACAGAAAAAGGTTTGAGACAAAAGATATCCTCAGAAAGATACTCTTACCCTCAATAAAGAGAGAAGGTGTTGTAAAACAAGTGAATTACGTATTAAATAAAGTTATGATATGGTTTGATGGTGACTTTGATGTAATTCTTTGTAAATGTGAATCTGATGCCAGAAAATTACATAACGTATTAAGAGATTTTTGTGTTTCACAAAAAATAAATAATGTTTTATTTTCTGGTAATGTCCCTAAAAGAAATAGGGAAGAGATGTATAAGACTATTGTTGAAAAAACAGGGTGGTCTAGAAACAAAGTTTATCGCTCAGTAACTAGACCCTAAAATTTTATTCTACCCCTACCTGAAACATTTCTTCTAGTTTTGAAGTTAAATCATTTAACTTATCGATATCACTTCTATCTGTAAGGTATACTGGATTTATACACTCAATTTTTTCTTGCCCTTTTGTAGGTATGAAAAATAATCTAACATTGTCTCCATTATCATCGAAATACCTTTTTACGTTTTCACTATAAGCCTTTAGTAAATCTTGTTGAACGAAATTTGTTTCATCTAAATAGAATACTAATATAAGAGGCTCATCTGCTTTTATCTCTTGTCTGTAGTACTCCTCCAATGTCATATATTCCAAATCATACATTGATAGTTTATTGTTTTTCAATAAATCCATTTCAACGTTAGACCTTTCCACCTCTCCATTAGTGTCGAAACATTCTAAAGGTTTGTTATTTTCATCCATAAGATATGTGAGATATTTCCTTTCCCCATTCTCAATTCCATAATTTTTTGTTAAAACTTTCATATAATTTTATTTAATACTTAATTCTACCAAAAATAAATGGTAGTGTAAATAGTTATTCACTTAATACTGGTTCAGTTAATCTTTCTCCACTTTCTTTAACTCTAAATTGTGTTAAATGATTTGTACCACTATTACCTCTTTTACCAGTTACAAATTTAAGTAACCCACCATTGTAGAATTTATTTGGTGTATTGAATGTCTCTCCTTTAAAATGTAAGATACCTTTGGAATCTAATAGGACATCATAATCCACTCCTTTATAAGTCCTAATTAACATAGTATCACCACCTAATCTATTAGCAGTATCAATAAGTCGTGTATCTGTCTCAGAAGGTATTTCAACTGGTTTTAATTCTTCCATTGTAGTTACTTCAGCACCATAAGCACCCATAAATCCAATGAATTCACCTGTTAATGTATCACCATCATCCGTAAACCACTCCCCTTCTGCCCTTCTACTATCTAAGATATTATGTAACATTTTTTCTACTCTACCCATATTATCTACTTTATAACACCTTACAATTCTATAACCAATAGGTCCTTTTGTCCTATTTAGTTGATATTCTCTACCAACAGGATTTTTAGATAACCCAATTTTCTTATCAGATATACTAATCTCTCTACCTAAAATGTCATAATACTCACCTAAATAAATGTATCCTTCCATAATCACAATTTTTATTTTAAAGTTACAAAAAAAATTTCAAATAAAAAAGGGTGATTAAATTAATAATCACCCTTAGTATTTTTGGTAGTCAGAATACTTGCCCCTATTTTTGTTTTAAAACTCGTAAGTTTAATGGGGAAAGTTACATAAAACCCCTTTTCCGTTTTTAGTAAATTTAAGATCGAAATTTGCTGAACTTATTCTTTTACTACCAATTTCTTTTAAACACTAATAACATTATACCTTTCAGTATCAATAGTTTTCATCATTATAGTCTCTGGTGTCATTTCATCACCACCCAATATTGATTTTAATATAGATGGAGATAGCCCCGATATTAGTGCTGTTCCCATCTTATCAAACTCAACTGGGAAGTTAGACATAGAAGCGTTTAGGTTCCAATATACAATTTGTGGTAATTTATAACCAGATTCCTCATACATTTTCTCCACCATCTGTTGTGATGTTGGTGTCCATTTACTTCCTTCTCTCCAACCATTACTCGTTGCTCTATCAAATTGCATATCACTCAATATCAAAAGCTTAGTCGGCATCATATCCTGTGGAATATTATTTGTCTTTGCTTGATTTAGTATAAGTGAATATACTTTTTCAATATTTGTTGACATTCCCCAATCCGCCCTTGATAGTTGTTTAAATCTCTCTTCCAAACTTCCATCTAGAATCTGTAATTGAGGGTCTTCTGAGAATGTAATGAAAGCATCTTTATAATTACCTTCATTTCTTTCTGAGATGTATAACCCCAATGAGATTGCAACATCCATACAAGTTAGGTTTGGATTTCTACCAACTTCTACATCCATAGAACCTGATACATCAACCACTGGTAAAACTCTTTCGCTAGAACCTTCCATCCAATTAGGTAATGATTTCCATTGCTCATTTGCAATGGTGTTATCACCACAAATACCTAATGTACTGGTAATATCATAAGGGTATACTGCACCTGCGTTGATTTTAGTTTCACCATTAACCAAAGCTTCTTTGTATTGATTATACCTTTCATCATCATTAGTTTGGAATGCCTTTTGATACCTAGCCGATGCTAAAGATGGTAATTTAGAATAATCTACATTACTATAATCCTTAGCACACATTGCAGTTTCAACTACATTTGTTAGGTTTACAATGGTTTTTCTATATACCTTCGGTGATACCTTTAGATAGTTTCTAATTGCGTTTGCAACTTTCCCCTTTCTCGGTAACCACTTACAGCACAGAGCATCTTCATTTTGAATTGCAGTTTTAATCATCTCAAAAACCTCATCCTCTAAAGATGTCCCCACTAATACTAAAACATCATCCCATCTTCCAAACTCTGGAATTAAAGGTAAGTTTTTCTTAACAACATCAGTGTTGTTTTCTGCAAGGTATGTTAAGATGTCTTTGAAGATTTGTCTTTCTCCAGCACCTTCTCTCACATCCCTTACCCAAAATAATACCTTTGTTGCTACTAATGGGTTTTCATTGTAAGCCTTAGAAAATAGGTGTAATAAAGCTTTTTTGGATTTACCCCTCATCGTTCCGATTTGAAAGAATAGATTTACACACTCATTTAGTGTTGTCCCTAAAGCTCCCATTCCGTTAGATGTCTCAACCATATTCTCCATATTTTCTAATGTAGTCATAATTACTAATGTTTATCTGTTTTTAAAAATGTCTCTCAATTATAAATAAGTTTATCCTTTATGTCAATAGGTTATTAAATTATTTTTTAACCAAACCATCTTCAATTAATTCGAATAAAGATTTTACTTTATCATACTCACAATATCTAACTGGTATTTCAGTGTTAAAAAACTCAACATACCATTCACCATCTACTATTTCATCACTTGCGTTGGTTATGAATGTTATCCCACTAGTGTAATCTTTGGAGTAGTAAAAATATTCTGGTTGATCGTCTATAGTATCTAAAGAAAACTCTTTAACAAATCCTAACTCTAATAATTCTTTTTCTGTCATATCTTTTTAATTTACAACTCAAAGATAAGATAAAAGAATTTAAAAAACAAAATTATTTTATTTTAATTCCTGTGATTTTTCTAATATTTCTTTTTGTTTTGATGCGCATATATCTATTAACAACTTTAGATATTTGTTGTTTAGTTTCACGACTAAGATATACTTCCTTTGTTTTCATATTGTCTTATTAAATATTAAATGTTTTACAAAAATACACTTTTTTTTTTAAAAACCAAATAATTTTTAGTTATCAAACCAAAAAACTAATCTAAAATCAGATGGGTTATCCGTTAATTTTAAACATTCATCCAAAACATCTTTAAAGAAATATTTCAATCTTAATTCTACCAATTCACCAACAGACATTTTTCTATAATCAGAATCTAATAATTCATCTAAGGTATAATAAGTTGCAGAATGTGCATCTACGTCCCATTCTTGATGTTTATTTTTAATTTCTTCAGTTACATCTTCAGGTAAACCTCTAGGGTAATCTATAGTATTAAATTCATTACCCCTAACACCGGCTAAAACCCCAAATAATTCATAATTTCTACCATCATAAGGTGTATCACTATAAAGATTTGGCAACTTACCTTCAAACTCCGACTCTGACCAAGATACTTCAGTATCTTTTGGTGGTAGGTTTTCATTTAAATAATTAAAGACATATTTCTCTAATTTTTCCTGTATGTTTTTTGGATTAGAATTTTTATCGTAAGAATCATCAATATACTTATTTAGGATATTTTCTGCAAGTTTTGTGTCACAACCAATTTCATTTTCTATATGTTTAGTTATGGAATAAATACTATAATCAGATAAAAATTCATTACCTACTTTCTCCCATTTGTTATCTTCTCTGTTATATTTCTCAGCAAACATATGTATATCACACCCCATATCGTAAATATTTTAGTAATTAAACTTTCTATATTTACAAATCTAAGAAATTTTCTACATATTCGGAAATAAAATCTTCGTTTTGTTGTAAATTACAATTACCTTCTATCCATTTATACCCATCACCGGTAATTTCAAACCTAACAGTCATTCTTTTTTCATCAGGTAATTGTGCCCTATCACTATGATCTGACCAATAAAGCCTATAATGTTCTTTAGGGTAAAACATATAATCTTTTAAAAATATACCGCCAGTTCTATCAAACTCAGATAATATATCATTACCTTCTTTACTATTATTTAATTTATCTACTACACCACTTATGATTTGGTTATACCTTTCAAACTTTTCTGGGGTATTATAATTACTTCTATTTGGTTCATTTTTATAAAGGCTAAAAAACTCAGAAAAAATAAAATCTGTTTTATTTTCTCTTTTAACTTCTATTTCTAAATCGGGTGGTATTATCATATCAGTCCCATCTAATTTTATGGGTTTATTAGAGAAAGTATCATGCTTGCTTATTTTTCTACCATCACCTTCAACTATCTTATTATAAAACTCTTCTATACACCCATTTTCACCATACACCTCTTTATCTGAATCTATTAAATCTTTCAGTGTGGCCATAGCATTTTTCATTAAAGTAGATTTTTGCCCTGAATTAGCATTACAATCTCTAAAATATCCATTATTACATTTACAAAATGATAATTCATATAATAGAGATTTACTTTGTTTAATCATTTTTTCTAAATCAATATCATCATGTAACTCTAAATCCATCAATTTTGAGTATAGTGCGTATGGTGTTATTTGTTTAGTTTTTATTATATTACATATTTTATTTAAAAGTTTATCATAATATTCTTTATTAGTATCATAATTACCTTCTAATCTATTAAAAATATTAATTAATTTTTTATCACTTTTACGTATATCTGTTTCTAAAAAATTAGCTACACAAGTAAAAGCAGGTGTTGTAAATAATTTATCTTGTTCTCCATCACCAATACTAACCAAAGGTCTTACTGACTTAACATATTTTAATCTATTATTTACTTTTTCACGTAATTCATTTATGAACTTAATTACTTTTTTTAGTGTTATACTTAATTTTTTAAAATAATCATCACTATCTATATTAGAACTGAAGGTTGATTGTTTTTTCATATCCCCCATACCAACAACTTCTACTTTAAAACTAACAACTGCTTTAACTAACCTATCTTCACTAATATTATTCACTAAAGTGAATGTATGTATAACTTCACCGGCAGTATATTTAAATAAAACAAAACTTTCATCATTAGTTTCTACCTCAATAATGTGGTCACTAGGTAAAGTTTTCATAATATTATTAACCACAGTTTTTATCTTATCCTTAAAAGATAAAATTGTATCTTCATTATCAAATAGAGATTGTTCAGTAACAATCTTACCAGTATCCAAAAAGTCCTCTATAAGTTTATCTATCTTTTTCATATATTACCAGTCTTAATGAAGTTTTCTATTATATCATCTTCACTAGTGTCTTTTAGTAAGTCTGTTATATCTTCTTTGGTTTTATTATCATATAATTTAATACCATTACCAATTCCAATCCAATCAACTTTGTACTTTTCTAAATCACCCCAATATGGTCCTGATTTTTTAACTTGTACAACTTTTAAACCATGTTTTGGGTGTTTAACTATTATATCTGCACCGAATATCATATCTATGAAATCACCATTACCACCTCTATATTCTATTGTGAATCCGTTTTCAGTTAAAAACCCTTCAATAACATCTTCAGATTCTTCACCTGCAGCCGATCTTATCTTTGTATTTTTAGTGTATTCTAAATAATCATTTGCACTTTTAAAGTGCCGATCTAATAAATTAGATATCTCTCCCCTTCTATTAAATAAATGTGTCTTTATATCTTTGTTTGAGGATATTTCATCTATTTCACCCGTCTTAATAAATAAATCAACTAATAAATCTGTGATATCACCCCAGTTAGTATTTAACTTATTAATGAAATGCCATTCACCATCGGTGAATACTAATTTTTTATCTTTAAGTGAATCATAAACATCTATGATTTCTTGTCTATCGTAGTTACCTGTACTATATAACAATTTTAGAGCTTTACCATAATTACCCATTTCTTCTTTAGGTATATTACTTTTAAGTGGTGATAACTTTTGCTCTACGATTTTTCTTAAACCTAACCCATTATTAATGTCTTCAACCCACTTACCACTAACTCTTTTCCAAGGACTTTTATATAACCAAGGACCCAAAGAATTAATTCTTTCTGCCAATTTTTTGGCTTTAGGGTTATTATCAAATCTATCACTTACATAACTTTTCATATATATAAATACTATATTATCTCAAAAAGAAATGTTATACCACCTAGGTTCAATTCTATTTTTTTGTTGTGTCTAAACTTTGATAGGGAATTGTTAGTTTTGTAGAATAATTCTTTGTCTAACTCTTTGTGTGTGTCTTTATCTAACTTATAAGTGATTACTAAGTTATCTTTTGGGATACTTTCGTTTTCTAATACTTCTCTTGCTACTTCTAAAACTTTGTCTATAGTCATATTAAAATGTTTCCATTATGGTGTTTAAGATTCTTCTAAATAATCCCACCTTCTTTTTCTTTATTACACCAGCGTTTTCTTTAATCTCTCTTCCAAGACCAGATTTGATCTCAGAGATAAACTTTTTCTTATTCAATTCTGTTTTGAGCTTGTCCGCCTCAATTAATCTTTCTTCTCTTTCAAACTCTCTCATGTTTCAATGATAATTAGAAAATCCTTAGTAGTGTAGCCTTTAAAGTAGGAAATAGAGGTGATGGTAATGATTCCATATCGAACCAACCCCAATCAGTGTTTTCACCTGGAGCACCACTTAAATCACATTCAAACTCTTCACTACAATACCCTAAAAAGAAATAAAATTCACCACCCATATCTTCTTGTTTCTCAAAAAACCTATAAGATATGTCGTTTGATTTTATTGCCGTTTCTTCATCTAACTCTCTAATTGCTGCCACTAATGGTTTTTCTATATCTCCGTTTGGTAATTCATCCATTGCACCTGATACGATTGACCATCTACCAGCATTTGAACCTAAATCACCTCTCTTAACCAATAAAAACCTACCAGTGTCATTACACATTAAAAGTGTTCCAGCCGCTTTGTTTGTTGCATTTGTCATATTATTATTGTTTTATAGTATATCGCTTATTAGTCTATATAATTTTTTCTTCATACCTAACCCTCTAATCTGAAACCTTTTCTTTAAATCTTTCAGAAATCTATCATTAGAATAAGTTAAAGACTTCTCATTAACCTCCAAAGATTCTCCGTTTTGAGTTGCATAGAAACATAATTTAATATTATTAAATCTTTCTTTTTCTTCTTCACTCAACCCATTGATTTCTTCTAATGATTCTTCTATATTGAAGTTTAGCATACCCTCAACAAAATCCCAAATAAATAAACTCTGCAATTCTTCCATAAACTCATCATAATTTTTTATATCTCTCATTTGCAACATTTTAGCGGCTTGATGGATAAATGCATTTATTTCAAAACTTTGTTGTGTGTAAATTAGGTAAGCAATTCTATCAACAATATTACCATTTATATTACCTTCACTAAACATAAACATACAATCCTTTTTCTCTGCAGGATCTTTAAGTCCTCTGTTATACCATTCATATACATGTAATAGTTCGTGTGTAAACATTTGTAATAGATAGTCGTGTATTGGTGCATAATCGTGCTCCAAATCAACACTTTCAGGTATATCAATATCTAAGTTAAACTCAACATCTTCAATAACTTCACCATTAGATGTAACATCATCTGTTTCTATGTGCGAATGTTTAGGTGAATAAGATGCATCAGCACCTCCTTCAGTTCCTTCAATCACATTTGCCGAAACATTTATAATAACATTTTTAATAGGAAGTTTCTTAAAAAAATCTTTATCACCAAATTTTAATGATAACTTATTCATTAAAAGTGTATCCTCACCCTCAATTCTAAATAGATACCTCATTACTTCTGAAACTATTATATGTGCCCAATCATCGGCAACTTTAGAAAAACCTCTCTGTTCAACTAATAATTTACTATATTGACTTTCATTGACTATTAATTTCATTCTACTTACCTTTATTAATAAATATCAATAATAATATTAAAGAAAAAAAAATTAAATGGAATTATTACTTATTATCTTAGTTAGTTATGGAATATCTAACGTTATTGTTTTTGGATCCATCTTTGAAAGTTTCAGAGAGTTGATGGATGACGTATCACCAAACTTTTTTGGTAAATTGTTTTCTTGTATGATGTGTACCCCTTGGTGGGTTGGGTTTTTCCTTTCATTAGGTGCTCAACTTAGTGGTTATACACAATTTTCACCATTTTATAATTATGGTTTAGAGAATATCTATTTATCAATATTCTTAGATGCTTGTTTACTTTCAGGAACAACATGGTTAATCCACAATGTACAGGAGTATTTTGAAGGGTAAAAAAAATAACCCACTTAATTGTGGGTTTTTTTACGCATAAAAAAAAGAGGAAATCTTAAACTTCCTCTTTCTCAATTACTTCTTCCTCAATTTCTTTTGGGATTATGGGTGGTAATTCCACACCATTATGATTTTTAACTTCATCAGTTAGAGTAGTTTCTTCTAAATTATCTACTTTAATAGGTATGTTTAACTCTTCTAACTTAGGAATTATATCTACCTCTTCAAATTTAAACTTTAATCTCTCTAACTCAGTCAATGGTTTACTATCAAATAAAACTTTAAGTTCTTCTACCTTTGCTTTTAGTAAAACCAATTTGTTTTCCCTTTCTATATTGTTACCAATGATATCTTCTATATGATCTAACAATAAGTCAAAATCACTAGACTCTTGATCCATTGGGAAAAACATAAAGTAATTCTTACTAGACTTACTTGGTTTATAAGTTACTACACTATTCTCATAAACATCCCAACCATCTTTGAAGACAACATCTACAACAGCCATATCTTTTACAAATCTTACCCCTCTAACATATGGTCGTAAATTGTTTAATCTTTCTTTAATCATCATTCTAAAACTTTTTTACTTAGATGGTTATTTTTTCAATAAAACTCATTAAGATATATGCAATAGACATACCTAAAAATAGTAGTGACTTCTTCTCCATTACAAATCTTTCTTTACTTATAATGCTCCGAACTAAGAAAAATGCGTGTCTTATTACGTTTAAAATACTTAAACAAAATAAAAACATTAATACCTTGTTGAATATGTCTATTACCATTATACCTTATTATTTTATTATGCTACAGCTTCTGCTTTCTTCTTTTCAGAAACATCAACTCTAATTTCTTGAGCTAGGTTTTTAACTTCTTGTAAACCTTTTCTCAATCTCGTTCCAGCGGCTTTGTTACCTTTCACATAAAACTTTTCAGCTTCTGATTCAATTTCAACTAGTTTCGCTTTTAAATCTTCAAATTTTTCCATTTTAAAAAATTAATTATTTGTTATTATTATCTACATTCTCCTCTGTTACTAAACTAGAAAGAGTTTGTATTCTGTTATTAATATCTGCAATATTCCCTAATAAGTCAATAGAGGAATTAATTCTTTCCTCAACAGATAATTCTTTTTTATAGTAAACTTCAGATAATGATACTTCAGCAACATCTCTTCTATTTACTAATTCCGATAAAATTATTTCGTAAAATTTTTTTGTCATAACACAACTATAAAACCTTTTTTCTTTAAAATAAATACTATAAAACTCTTTTTTTAATCTATTTCCCTAAACTTCTATCGAATAATTTATAAATTTCAGTGGTAATATCTATATCTGATCTACTTTTAATTCTTCTATAATTTAAAAATAAATTGTTTAATATATCTAACTTATCTTTGTAAAATTCTTCCATTTCTTCCTTATAGAATAAATCATCATAGAAATTAAATAAGTAAGATTTCAGTTCATTGTCTTTTTTAAATGGTATACCTTCTTCATTAAAATTTTCAAGTGTTTTGTTATAACACCATAAAAAATGTTTTTTATTATCTACGTCTGATACCATAACATCTTTTCCTAAATATGTATCAATAATAACCATATTTAGTGTAGCAATAAAATCCCTATACAACTCACATCTGTCGTATTTTATGTTGTTTGCTTGATATAACAACATCATTTCATCCTTTGTTAGTGGCGTTCCGATATAGCGTAAAAATTGTATAGTATTCATTCTATCCATATACATAAATATATGAATTATTATTATAAATTAAAGTAATAGTAACATATCAATTAATTCTTTTTGAGGGAATAAATCTGTCTTGTCTTTTCTAGTATTTGTGTGACTCCACATACCTTTAATTCTCCCATAATATGCATCTTCATTAAATTCAAATGCTTTCACTCCCTTTTCTTTTATTTCACTTATTAACCCTAATTTAATATCAATCCCATCTCTTTTGGCAATAAATAATATCCATTGTTTCAAAGATTCTATTTGTTTATCAGAATATTTATGCCAATACTGATGCCCTCTAAATTTGAATCCTAAATCACATACATACTCTGGTTTAACCTCAGTATTTACATAGGTGTAGAACTTATCACCCTTCTTTGTTAATTGCCCAAAGTTACATATTTCAATACCAACTGAATGGGTGTGCATATGTTGAGACCCATTCTTACCTAAATGCCAACCATAACCACCTTCTGGGAAAGATTGTAACACTCTACCATCATATTCATCGTCATTACCTTTAACTGATTGTCCACCTAATACAAATTCGGTTGCAATTGTCCCTCTTGTATCTCTTTCCCATTGATCTATACATTTATATGGGTTATGCCAACCCGCAGTATGATGTAAGAAAATATATTCTTTATTTGTTGGGCCTTCTTTATACTCTCCTTTTGGTAAGTAATACTTTTCTATTGTTAATCCATTTGGTGTAGTGTAAAATGATTCAGAATTATCTGTTGTAGATTCCTCTAATAATGATAAAGTTTTTTCACCAACAATACCATCAACAACTAAACCATTATCTTTTTGGAATTGTCTTACGGCTTCGTCAGTTTTATTACCAAAATCACCATCAGCAGTTACCCCTAATAGTGTTTGTAGTTTTTTAACTTCTTCCCCTTTATCTCCTTTTTTAAGTATCATAACTTCTTTTATTATTTCTTCTTTCTTTTTTACTTCCTCTACTACTGGTGGATTATTTTTTTCCACTTCTTTTAGTAGATTCAGTAAAAATTGAATCACCTTCTTCAACATAA